>Ga0153917_1000087_pt1 | contig 96881 bp, 88 predicted proteins | sample TSFL001MetaG_FD_104695 | JGI IMG/M metagenome (GOLD analysis project Ga0153917, IMG submission 104695) | Attine ant fungus gardens microbial communities from Florida, USA - TSFL001 MetaG | ecosystem: Host-associated > Fungi > Mycelium > Unclassified | place: USA: Florida, Paynes Creek Historic...
AGCGAAGAGGTCACACCCGTTCCCATACCGAACACGGAAGTTAAGCTCTTCAGCGCCGATGGTAGTCGGGGGTTTCCCCCTGTGAGAGTAGGACGCCGCCAAGCAAGCTTAAACCCAGCTCATGGAGCTGGGTTTTTTGTTTTATATCTGTACTGGTTTGTTTTCGTCGGTATTCATTTTATTGAGCTTTCTGCTTTTTAAGTTCTCTAATATTTTTAATACCAATACAATCCCAAGCATGACCAATATGAGAGTCGTAAATAACCAAAATGCAGTTTGTACGGGAAACTCATCTAGACTCCATCCGACTGCGATTGGCAGGATAGAGCCGCCTAATCCATTGGCAGCGAGCAGCATGCTTGTCGTTTGTTCGGTTTTTCCAGGGTAAAATTGATTAGTGATAATTAAAGCAATGGCGAACATGCCGGCCATAAATAATCCTAAGAAGAAACAAAGAACAAACCCAGCAAAAGCTGTTTTGCTGATTGCTAAAATACAGAGTGAAATGAGGCCGCCGATATTTATCAGCCTGAGATAACGATGATAGGTTAATTTTTCGGAAACCGGCCCGGTCAGTAAACGGCCAATGATCATACCGATCCAATATATTGTTACCGTTATGGTTGCTAAGGAGTTTGAAATATCCCATTTCTCAGCAAAGATAGAAGGGATAAAGTGGACAATTGATACTTCACTGCCTCCATAAAAAAAGAAGTAAGCAGCTGCTAAACAAATAAACAGTAAGCCATGCTTCCGAAAACTTGTAGGTGCTTGTTGCTTTCCATCGGCAGAGGTGTCTGTTTGACGAATGAGTAAATCGTCTAAACTGCCAAAACTCATTCGGCTCCAAACAACCATTAAAAGAAATGAACTTACCCCCAATACAAGAAAAGCCAATGCCCACACATGATTGCTGATTAAAAAACCAGACAGCAATGGCATGAAAAGAGCCCCTAAACCGTATGCTACTTCCATCTTACTCATGGCGATTGCTTGTTTTTCTTTAATTGCTGTTAGGATGATTGTTCCTACACAAGATTCTACCAGCCCTGCTCCAAGTCCAGCCATACTGACAAGAAGAAAGAGCAGCTGCCATGGAGGGAGGAAATAAATAAAAAACTCGCAGCTGATCATGGCTAGCCCAATTACAACGACTTTTCTACGTCCCATTCTTTTTACAGCATAAGGCATCCCCAATACACCGATTAAAAACCCCATAAATTGTGAAAAAACTAATACACCTCCATTACTGTAGCTTTGGGCGTAATGGGAAAGTAATTCCGGCAGGACGGCTCCAAGTATAACGAGAGTAAAGGCGATCGATCCATAAGATAAACATCCAATCCACAGTAAACGAGTTTTCATTCATTAATCTCCTTTGAAAAAAATAATACTCTTCTAGAGAATTTTCATGATAGGACTGGTAACAAAAATAAGCTGTTTATGTAGTTTATATTTAGTTTTTTTACAATAAATCCATTTATTTCTATCATAACATAAGCTGTTTAAATAGAAACCCTCTATGCAAACGTTAACAAATAATTAACAATTTTTACTATTTATATAGTTGACATTAATTTCTATAATTTATACGATGATTAACGAGTTTTACATATTTTATTAAATAGGGGTGTTGATAGTGGGGACTAAAGAAATTACGAATCCAGACAGTTTGTATTACAAAGTGGATGATGTTGTCATGGAAAGAGGAGAAGGCATTTATTTATACGACTCAGAGGGTAATGAGTATATTGATTGTGCTTCTGCTACTTTCAACTTGAATTTGGGTTATACCAATAAAGAAGTTATTGACACAGTCAAAGAACAGGCTGACCAGCTGATACATGTCACTTCATCCTACCAAACCAACGCCGTTAATAAACTAGCTGAAAAACTTGTAGAAATCTCCCCCGACAATCTCACTAAAGTTCACCCCAAAGTCAGCAGCGGCTCTGCCGCGAATGAAGGAGCTATCAAAATGGCTCAAAACTATTCTGGGAAAACAGATGTCATTTCTTTATTCCGAAGCCATCTTGGCCAAACGTATATGATGTCTGCGTTATCCGGAAATTCGTTTCGAAGAGAGCCGTTCCCCCCTCAGTTTTCTTTTGGCTTGCAGGTGCCTGACCCCTATTGCAACCGTTGTTTTTACAATCAGAAACCGGATTCATGCGGAATGCTTTGTGTAGAAAGAATTAATGACTTTATCGAATATGCGAGTAACGGAAAAATTGCCGCGATGATTATTGAACCGATCTCCGGTAATGGAGGAAACATCGTTCCGCCTAAGGAATACTTTAAGCAATTAAGAAAGCTCTGTGATGAGCATGATATCGCGCTTATTTTTGATGAAATTCAAACTGGATTCGGCCGGACAGGCAAGATGTTTGCCGCTGATTACTTTGATGTGAAACCGAATATGATGACGGTCGCGAAAGGTTTGGGCGGCACGGGGTTCCAGGTTGCCGCTACACTTACAGAGGATAAGTACATGGGATTAGCCGGCCATAATCACTCATTTACTTATGGTTCAAATGTGATGGCCTCGGCAGCAGCTTGTAAGACCATCGAAATCATGCAGCGTCCTGGCTTTTTAGAAAATGTAACAATTGTCGGGAATTACATTATGGATTCTTTAGAGCACATGAAGAAAGAATTTACATTTATTGCTGACGTCAGAGGCGTAGGTTTGATGATCGGCGTTGAAATTGTAAAAGACAATAATGAGCCTGATGTAGAACTGACCAATTATATTGCGAAACGGGCTATGGATTATGGGTTAATTTTACGGACTTCCCGTTACGGATTCGGAAATGTATTTAAAATCCGTCCTCCTCTCACGATTACGCTTAGTGAGGCTGAGGTGCTTTGTTTCAAACTTCGTAAGTTATTGGAGGATATCAAGTGAAAGAATATATTATAGAGCTTGGAAAATTTGTTTATGAGGAAGTAAAGGGACAGAAAGGAACACTGAAAAACCGGTTAGTTAACGGGTATTCCCCAGGCGGAGATGCACAGTTTAACATTGATGCGGCAGCTGAGAACGCAGTGCTGGATTATGTGCAAAGCAAAAAGGAGTCAGTCGCGTTTTATACGGAAGATGGGGGATTGAAGGTATTTGGAGACAATCCTCAATATATTTTGATTGTTGATCCGATTGACGGTACCCGTCCGGCAGCTGCAGGACTTGAAATGTCTTGTATCTCTATCGCATTAGCTGCGTACAAGCCTGACGCAAAAATTAAGGATATTGAATTTGCTTTTCTGCTAGAGCTGAAAACAGGAGCCTATATGTACGCGGATGTTTATTCTGAGGGGATCTATTATGAAGGCTATCGTGGCACCCTGCCAAATCTGAGCAAGGTGGAAGACATTAAACATATGTTTTGGAGCCTTGAGTTTAATGGGCATCCCTCGCATTTGATGATTGATGCGTACGGTCATTTGATAGATCAGTCAGCGAATAATGGAGGCGTTTTTGTTTTCAATAGCGCTTCATATTCTATATCCAGAATTATCACAGGGCAGATGGATGCCTATGTGGATATCGGTAATCGTTTATTAAAGGACGATCCTGCGCTGCTAAAAGATTTTCAGGCTGTAGGAAATGGGCAGGTTCTGCATCTGTTTCCTTATGATATTGCCGCAAGTGTGTTTTTGGCGAAAAAAGCGGGTGTTGTCATTACTGACGCGTATGGAAAGTCCTTGGATGACACACTTCTGACGGATCTTAACTACAATAACCAGCAGTCATGCATCGCAGCGTCAACGAAAGAGCTGCATCAGAAGCTACTGGATCAAATTCGCTGGGACAGAAAGGAAGAGACATATGAAAGCGTTGGTCTGGACTCCTAATGAACAGCTGGAATTGCAAGAAGTAGAAGAACCTCAAATTAAAAAAATGAACGATGTAAAAGTAAGAATATACGGGACAGGCATCTGCGGAACGGATCTAAATGTTTTAAAAGGTAAGATGCGTGCGACTCACGGTATGATCCTTGGTCATGAATCTGTGGGCGTGGTGACAGAAACAGGACCTGAGGTTAAAAACGTTAAGCCTGGTGATCGTGTGGTGATCGATCCGACTCAGTTTTGCGGGAAGTGTTATTATTGCAGAAAAGGTTTAACTTGTTATTGTGAAACATTTGAAGACTGGCAGCTGGGATTAGGAGCACATGGCACATTTGCCGATTATTATGTAGGCGAGGACCGATTTATGTATAAAATCCCTGACGCTATGGAATGGGAACGAGCCACTTTAATTGAGCCGCTTTCTTGTGTATTAAATGTGATTGAGCAGGCTGCTATCAAACCTGACGATTCTGTACTGGTATTAGGTTCAGGGCCGATTGGACTGCTTGTTCAAATCATGGTAAAAAAACTCGCAAGACTGACAGTTGCGACCGAGGTTGGTGAGTACCGTTCAGAAGCGGCGCGCCGAACATCTGACTATGTTTATCACCCTCAGGATTTAACGGTAAATGAGGTCAAACGGATTAACCAAGGGAGAACATTTGACGTGATCTTTGACGCGATCGGTAATCAGCTTGAATGGGCATATCCGTTAATTAACAAGGGCGGAAGACTTGTTCCTATGGGATTTGATGATACGTATGAGATGAAAATCAGGCCTTTCCAGCTGCTTTCTAACGGTGTGACGATTGTTGGAACCGGAGAGGCTCGCCAAATTATGGAGGATGCGGTATCATGTGCTGCGGACATGCCTCAGCTTTCTGAATTAATTACGGAGAAAACTCCGCTTGAGAACTACGATGCTGCCATCCAGGAATTGATGGGTATAGGTGCGTTGCCAAATGAGAGAAAAGATATTACTGCCATTAAAACGATTCTTGTGTCTCATCCGGATATGTTATAATCCAGCGAAATGGCTCAGACTATGTTTGAGCCATTTTTTTCTTCAGCATTCATCTTGCGTAATTGATTAAAATTTATTATGATAATCTTTGTATGACAACTTCTTGCCTCAATACAATATACTCAACGTTTCCCCGTTTTCCCCGGTCGTTTTTCTTTCACTTTCTCCCGTAAAATAAAAAAAGCTCCCAATACAATAGATATGGTGCGGATTTATTTCTTTATAAGAAGGAGTCGTTATATTTGAATAATAGTTTTACATTACAACAGCAATGGTTCGGGAATATCCGAAAAGACATTCTTGCTGGCATTTTAGTTGCGTTAGCATTAATTCCTGAGGCGATCGGCTTTTCTATTATAGCCGGCGTGGATCCGATGGTCGGTCTATATGCGTCATTTTGTATAGCCATTATTATTTCTATTTTTGGCGGCAGACCTGGCATGATTTCAGCGGCGACTGGTTCAATGGCAGTCGTTATGGTGTCGCTGGTTGCTGATCATGGGCTTCAGTATTTATTTGCGGCTACGATTTTGACAGGCATTATTCAGGTGATTTTAGGTATCAGTAAAATAGCGAGATTAATGAAATTCATCCCGCGTTCTGTCATGATCGGGTTTGTGAATGCGCTGGCGATCCTTATCTTCTCTGCGCAGCTTCCACAGTTTGAAGGTGCTTCTTGGAGTATGTATGCGATGCTCGCCGGGTCGCTGGTTATTATTTATGTGCTGCCGAGGTTTACGACTGCTGTTCCGTCCCCGCTTGTTGCGATTATTGTGATGACAATTATTGCGGTCACTTTCCATGTGGATGTGCGGACGGTTGGTGATATGGGCAATATTTCTAGTTCGTTGCCTCATTTCTTAATTCCTGATGTTCCGTTAACCTTTGAAACACTGCAAATTATTTTTCCTTATTCGATTGCTCTAGCGTTTGTCGGGTTGCTTGAATCTTTGCTGACAGCACAGATTATTGATGAAATGACGGATACGGACAGTGATAAAAATAAAGAGAGCCGGGGACAGGGAATTGCGAATATCGTGACCGGATTCTTCGGCGGCATGGCAGGCTGTGCTATGATCGGACAATCTGTCATTAACACAAAAGCGGGCGGGCGCGGACGTTTGTCAGCATTTGTGGCCGGTGCTTTTCTGATGTTTTTAATTGCGGTGTTAAGTCATGTCGTGGTGAAAATTCCAATGGCTGCGTTAGTGGCTGTAATGGTTATGGTGTCTGTCGGCACATTTGATTGGTCTTCTTTAAAAGGACTCAAAAAAGCGCCGCTCACGGACTCGATTGTCATGGTTGTGACTGTGATAACGGTTGTTGTGACGGATGACTTATCTAAGGGTGTATTTGTCGGCGTTCTTTTAAGTGCCGTGTTCTTTGTGGCAAAAATCTCGAAGCTGAAAATCGTTTCTCATGCAGAGGATCAAAAGCTTAGAACCTATCAAGTGAAGGGGCAAATCTTTTTTGCGTCAGTGACGGATCTTGCAAATGCGTTTATTTATCAAGAGGATATTGAGCGGGTCGTGATTGACTTAACTGAAGCTCACGTATGGGATGATTCTGGAGCGGCAGCACTTGATAAGATAGTTGCGAAGTTTAAAGAACAAGGCATTGAAGCCGAGTTAAAAGGATTAAATAAAGCGAGTAAGTCTCTAATGAAACAGATGGCATAAAATAGGGAAGCCCAGATTAACGAGATCTGGGCTTTTTTATATAACATACGGTTAAGCAGCATTGATATAATAGAGAGAAGAGAAATTTAAAATAAGGGGACTTGCATATGATGCTTCAGAAGCTGAACCGTGTATTGGGGAGGGTTATGCCGCTTTTAACGCCGACTAGTGTGGTGTTGGGCGTGCTGTTGTCTCAATTTTTAAATGGATATGAAAGCGCAGTGCCTTGGATCTTTGCTTTTATTACGTTTGCAGGCAGTTTAAGCGCGAACTTTCAATCTTTGAGACATGCATTGTCTCACCCTCTCCCTATGATTCTCGCACTATTTGTTCTTCATATTTTTATGCCGCTTTTTGCTTGGGGCAGCGGCCATCTTATCTTTAAAGGCGACCCTTTAACGATCACCGGTTTAACGTTGGCTGTCGTAATTCCTACTGGGATTACAAGCTTGATTTGGGCAGCGATGTACAAAGGGAATGTCGGTTTGACGCTTTCGATTATCTTAGTTGATACTGTGCTGTCACCGCTAATCGTACCGCTGAGCCTTTCATTGCTGGCCGGCGCTCAGGTTCATATGGATGTGTTGGGAATGATGAAAGGCCTGATTGTAATGGTCGTGATTCCTTCTTTTCTGGGCATGCTGTTTAATCAGATGTCATCTCCTGAACGAACTGCATCTGTGAGCAGTGCGCTGTCGCCTTTTTCCAAGCTTTGCTTGATGGCAGTGATTGCGATTAACAGTTCAGCGATTGCTCCTTATTTCAAAGCCATTGATTTGAGATTTGCAGGAATAGCTGTAACGGTGTTCTTTATCGCGTTAACAGGTTATGCCGCTGCTTGGCTGATCGGAAAAATGATGAAAAGGCGCCAAGAGGAAATAGTCTCTCTTATATTTACAGGAGGCATGAGGAATATTAGTGCCGGCGCAGTACTTGCCGTTACGTTCTTCCCGTCTCTGGTTGCTGTTCCTGTTGTGATCGGCATGCTGTTTCAGCAGATATTGGCCGCTTTGTTTGGCTATATGCTGAATCGTTTTGAATTAAAACCTGTTTTGCAGAAAGTATGAAAAAACCGCTCATTGGATTGAGCGGTTTTTTCCATATAGCCATTCGAGCGCGGTGATGAACTGTTTGCAGAAATACTTGCGGTGGTGCACCGCCCCTTTTTCAATTGAAAGACAAAGCTGGTCTTCAGTGAAGCCTTTTTCTTTTAGACTTTGGTGAATTTGCTTTGTTTTTTTCAGCATATGTCGTTGAATGGATTGTTTTACACGGCCTTCTTCACTGCCGACAGACATGAAAATACGTGCAGTGCCAGGTGTTAAAGAAGATATATGAATGGTTTCCGCTGCGTTCTCGTACCAGTATGAACCTGAGATAGAACCTATTTTCCCGAACGTTGCCGGATACTTTAATAAGGCGAACATTGAGATGAGGCCGCCTAATGAGGCACCGATCATTCCTCTTGTTTGCGGTTTCCTGTCGACGTTCCAGTTTTCTTCGATAAACGGAATGAACCGGTTTGTCATGTCAGACAGATAGTCATAGCCCATGCCTCCGAAGTCCGGGAACCGATCACTGAGTGATGCAGCCGGCCATGGCGTGTATTCGTCAAGCCGGTTTTCAGGTTCGATACCAATTAGTACAAGTTCAGGGAGCCTTTGCTGCTGAAACATGCTTTCTAATAATTCAATTTGGCCGTAAAACAAAGAATGGCCATCTTGCACATAAACAGCAGGAAATTCCCCGCTGTCTGCGCTATAGGAAGGAGGGAGGTACAGCGTGAACCTCCTGTTGCTGGTTTTGGGTTCTGAAAGAGATCCTTTCAAGCATTCTCCCCCTTTTTTTGCTTAAAAAGCAAATATAAGAAATAAGGAACACCGAGGATCGCCAAAATGATGCCTGCGGGCACTTCCGCGGGCTGAAAAAACAGTTTTCCTGCAAAGTCTGCGCTTATTACAAGAAGCATCCCGATTAAACCGCTCAGTGGCAGGATATAGCGATGTTCGACGCCAGACAGCCTCCGTGAAATATGGGGAGCAATTAATCCGACAAACGCCATGCTGCCCGCTACGGAGACACAGGCACTGATGATTGCTACACAGGCGACGAGCAGGATGGTTTTTTCTTTATTTGATGAAATGCCGAGGCTTCTGACTGTGTCTTCATCAAAACGAATGGTGTCGAGCAAGCGGGATTTGGCAATAAGAATCGGTATAAACGGCAGCATCCATGGAAGAACGGCTGTGATATACGTCCAGTTAGCAGACCAGATGCTTCCGTTTTTCCACACCATGGCCATTTGATAGTCTTGCGGGTCCATTTTTAATGATAAAAACAAAGAAAGGGCGCTGAATCCCGAATTGATCGCGATTCCTACCAGAATAATTCTTCCTGAATCTAAATTGCCTCTGTGCCATGCAAATATGTAAATCAGGAGCGCCGCGATAAGCCCGCCAATCAATCCAAAGAGCGGCATCCCCATCGCTGCAGCTATGGATGTCACTTCCTTCTGGCCTTGGAATAAGAGCATAAACGCTACAATGCCGGCTCCCGCCCCTGCGTTGATTCCGAGAATTCCTGGGTCAGCAAGCCCGTTTCTTGTGATGGCTTGGATGACAGCGCCTGCAATGCCAAGACCTAGTCCGATAATAGCAGCCATGACAACCCTCGGAAGCCTTAAATCGAACAGCAAAATTTCATACTGCGGATTCGGATCGATTTGAAAAAGAGTGGAGAGCAGCTCAGCCGGACGAACAGAAAAAGATCCGCTCGTTAAGCTGAAATAGCTGACAACGAGAATCAAAGCAATGAACAATACATATTTTTTAGCCATTTTGCTCCCCTCCTTTTCGTTTAATCAAATAAAGGAAGAAAGGTACGCCGATAATGGATGTTACGACCTCAATCGGTGTTTCAAACGGATAGTTGATAAATCTGCTTGCGAGATCACACAGGGTTAAAAAGATTCCACCCAAAATACAGGAACACGGAATCAGCCTGCTGTAATCAGAGCCGACGAGAAATCTCGTGATATGCGGAACAACCAACCCGACAAACGCAATTTTTCCGGCTAGCGCTACGGCACTGCCGGTTAAAATGATGACGGAAAGCATCGCCATGATTTTTATGGTTTTCTTTTTTTGCCCCAGACTTTTAGAAATGTCATCGCCTAAGGATACGGCAGTCACCTTTTTGCTGAGAGACATGGCCATTATGATGCCAATCAGGAAAAATGGAGCGGCAAGCTTCAGGAAATCCGGACTCATTTGATGAAGTCTGGCACTGTACCAGAAACTGAGATCCTGAGAAATTTGAAAATAAATCGATATGGCTGCTGATAAACTGCTGAGCAGCATGCTTGTGACTGTGCCGATGATGGCGAGCTGCACGGGGGTAAATCCGTTCGGCATCATGGCTGCAAGGCCGAATACTAACACAGCTCCTAACGCTGAGCCGATAAAAGAATAAACGATCATTTCAATCGAAGATGATTGCGGGAGCAGAACCATACAGAGCGTGATGATAAACGCGGAACCATCTGAAACGCCCATAATGGAGGGCGAAGCTAAATAATTGCGCGTAATGCCTTGCATAAGCGCTCCAGAAACAGCAAGGGCTGCCCCTATGAGCAGAGCGCCGGCAGCCCTTGGAATCCGAGAATGCCATATGATTTGATGGTCTGTGTTTCCCGGATCGAAATGAATAAGTGATGTAAAAACAATATCTGTGCTAAGATGCTTTGCCCCATAAAGGATTGAAAGCAACAGCGACAGTGCTATAGCAAATGGAGAAGTAATCAATATGATACGTGTCCACTGTTTTGAATACATACAAAAACCTACTCTGAATTAGTTTTGTGTCAATTTTTCAGCAGCCGCTTTCAGGAAACGGACTTTGCTCCAAGCTGTGCCGCCTTGTGCTAGAGGGTCCACTGAGTTGACATACACATGATCTTCTTTGACTGCTTTCAGGCTTTTCCAGATTGGATTTTTCTCCAGATCTTTTAAGGCATCAGGTTTGTCTGCATTTTCATCATCAGAAAATTGGACGAAGATATGATCCGGGTTCATTTCACTTAATTTTTCTAATGAAATCAGCTCTTGCGCTTTTGCAGCTTTTACTTCGCTCGGCGCCTTAAGGCCTAAATCACCGTATAGTGTGGAGTTGAAATACACCTGTTCAGGGTAAATGTAAATGTTGCCTTGTCTGATTCTGATGACAAGCGCTTTTGAATCTTTCGCTTTATCATTGATTTTAGTTTTTGTTTCTTTTAGATCCTGTTCATAATCTGCAATGATTTTTTTCGCTTTTTTCTCTTTTCCAGTCAGCTGGGCAAGCAGCATCATGTTTTCTTTCCAGTTTGAAGAGATATGAGAAACTGGGATCGTTGTGCCGGCGGTGCTTATTTTTTGCAGTGTTTTTTCCGGGAATTTTGTTGAAGCAAGGATGACGTCTGGCTTCATTTCTAGAATCTTTTCGATGTTTGGCTCCATTTTTTCTCCGGTTGATTGGGCTTTATCAGTAATGTCTTTGAACATATCAGGGAATTTGCCTGAGAATGAAATGGCACCTTGCGGGTGAACGTCAAGCAGTTTGGCATCTTCCATTGATTCAACGCTTCCCGTAATGGCAATTTTGTCTGTCGGTACAGTTACTTCATATGTTTTATCCAGGTATTCAATTTTCTTCTTCTCAGATGCTGTGCCGCTTGCCTTGCTGGCGGTCGATTCGTTTTTGCCGCTGCAGGCTGCTGCCGTCAGCGCGAGAAGCAAGATTAATAAGGTTAGAGATATCTTTTTCATCTATAGGGCCTCCTGTCAATTGATAACTATTATCAATTAGAATTATAGAGAATGAATAGATATAACACCATGGACAAATTTCTGATTTATCATGGACAATCTCCGGATAGTAAAGAAACAGTTTGCTGAACGATGCGTTCGTGCCCGCAAGCTGAGTATTCATTCCACGGGTCAAGGGATAGAAGATAAACACGGTTATTCTTTACGGCGCTTAGGTTCTGCCATGCTTCAGTCTGCTGTAATTGCTGATAATAGGCTATGGTCTCTGGCTCTTTAAAAAGAAAAAGCATCATGCAGTCAGCTTGGTAATTTGCGATATTTTCTAACGGAATCGCTTGCTCTGAAGGTGTGTCAGCTGTTTTTGCCGAGCTGAATCCTAAATCTCCAAAGAAAACTTCGCGGACGCTTCGGTTATGTGCCAGATAGAAGTTTTGCTTATGCAGCCTCAAAAAGAGAAAACGCAGCCCTTGAACGTGCTGAAGTGTTTTTTTGGCTGCTGTTGTTTGCCGGTCATAAGCCGCGAGCCACTTTTCTGCTTCGGACTCTTCCTTTAAAAAAGAGGCAGTTTGCAGAAAGTGGGTTCTCCAGCTTTCTTCTGAAGGAAGGTACATGACTTCTGCAATGCGATTCAGGTGATATTGTTCTTCTGGAGAAATAGAATCCATGCTGACAATCACATCTGGTTCTGCCTGCGATAATGTGTACAGGTTTTCTTCCCACTTTTCATTAAAGCGGTATGCACTGAGCTGGACGGGTATATCTGTCGAATAATGCTGATAGTAGTAAGACGTCCATTTCGGATGCAGAGCAGCGGCAAAGGGTATGTGATGAAGTGGAATGAGATGGCCCATTGTGTCCCTTCCATAAGCGGCGATTTTTTTTCGGCGTTTTTTCATATAGCTTGTAGGTGAACACCCAGTATATTTTTTAAAGATTCTGCTGAAATAAAATTCATCTTGATAACCGGTTTGGTGAGCGATTTCTTTCAATTTGCAGTTTGATTTTGCCATGAGCTGTTTCGCTTTGGTGATTCTTGTGTTCGTAATAAATTCTGTTACGCTCTGACCAGTCCATTTTTTAAAGCTTTCGCTGTAGTGTTTGGCACTGATCCCTGCGATTTGTGACAGCTTGGCAAGCGTGATTTTTGAATCGGCATGGGTTTCGATGTAGTGTTTTGTTTTTTCGATTGCTGAATGTGTATCCGTTTGCTCAGATAAACTGGCAGTAAAGAGATCATAAATCAGGCTTTGTACTTCAATCACACATTTAAGCTGAGAAAGCTGAGATGATTCATTCCATAGTGTTGCAAGCTCTTGAAGCCGGACTGCAAGGTTTTCGTTATGTGAAACATTCACAAGCTTCAGTTTGGCTAATTGTGGTTCTGTGCAGGGTGTGAAAATATCTTGGCCGTTTTCCTTGATATAGCTTTGAAGCCTGATCAGACAGGCATCTATATGTCCATCGGCTGCTGGTGTAAAGCCAAAGGTCTCGTTAGGCGGACAAACATAAAGTGTCTTTTTTTGCAGAGGATTGGTGTTTGTTCCGATCGAAATATGGCCGTTTCCTTTTAAATGAAAGATCAGCACGAATGAATCGGCTAATTGCTGTTCTGAGAAGAGATCACTTGTTTTTTTTAGATATTCAATTTGTATGGGTTGATAAATCACTGCATTTGGCAAGAGTAGACCACCTTTTCAGAAGCTTTCAATTGATAATCATTTTCAATAAAAATTATACCAAATAAATGAAAGTTTTCCTATATAAAGCGGGTGGGTTTTTGGCATGAAAAAAACCCTTACTTATGTGTAAAAGTAAGGGTCTTTCGTTCAGTAAGAATATGTTACACGTGTAACATACGATGCTTACGCCTTAATAAATGAGATATTTTTTTCTTGTTTTGCTGAATTGTTGGAGTGTTTTTTCATAGCTGTCTATGATGTTTTCAATAGAAGTTCCATTTTCAATTTTTGTCCTGATCCAGCCGTTGCCTGCCAGTTTATCAAATGAACCTGTTGACAGGAACTCAAAATCCTCAGGATAGAGATCCTGTATGGTTTTAATGACTGAAAGACCTGTTTTAACGGCTTCAAACTTATCCCTGTCTGTCACATAGAGCTGCACACCGTGGCAAAGCGTTCCTTGATGTTTAGAAAACGTCGGGGTAAAGGATGCTGCCCTAAAGGTAACGCCCGGCAAATGGAGGCTGTTTAATGTTTCTTCAAGTTCTGTGCTTTTGATAAAGGGCGCTCCGATCAATTCGAATGGCTTTGTTGTCCCTCGCCCTTCGGATATATTTGTTCCTTCAATCAGCCCGGTTGCTGGATAAACAAATGTGCTTTCCACCGTTGGCATGTTAGGCGAAGGGAGGACGAAAGGCAATCGGGTATCGTCAAAATCCATTTTTCGTTTCCAGTGTTTCATTTTTACCACTGTAAGATCGACATCAATATCAAATTCTTTGTTGAACAGTAAAGCCAATTCGCCTATCGTCATCCCATGCTTCAATGGAATGGGATACAATCCGACAAATGAGGCGTATTCGGATTCTAAGATTGGTCCTTCAATATGATTTCCGCCTTGAGGATTAGGGCGGTCCAGCACCATAAATGGAATGCCGTTTTCTTTAGCGGCTTCCATTGCGTATGCCATTGTATAAATGTACGTGTAGAAACGGGTCCCGACATCCTGAATATCAAACATTAGAATATCGACATTTTTCAGCATTTCTGGAGTCGGTTTTTTCGTTTTTCCGTAGAGGCTGTATACGGGAACCCCGGTTTTTTCGTCAATGTAAGAGCCTACTTCGTCTCCAGCCTGGGCGTCACCGCGGACGCCGTGTTCAGGGCCGAATAAAGCTGTCAGTTTGATATCTGGATTCTCGAAAAGGATATCGACACTGCTTTTCAGAGATGCGTTTACTCCGGTTGGGTTGGTGATCAGTCCGATTCGTTTTCCCTTGAGCTGTTTTTTATAATCTGGCAAAAGCGTGTCTATACCGGTCTGGACTTTAGGTTTTTTAGCCGTTTGATTCTTTGAATCGGGTGAAGCAGAGGCAGCGGTTATCGTTCCGAACATCATGAGCCCTGTGAGAAAAGCGAATATTGTTTTTCTCATATGTTCCTCCTAATTAAAGCGGTTTCCCCGTTTTGATATTTAATCCGTAGCCAAATGGGTAAAGGGTGTTCCCTGGTTTCGTGACTGACGGAATGTCAACTGGAAGTGTGCCTTTAGGTTTTGACTGGCCGAATATCGCCATCACTCCGGCTGGAATATTAGGTTGAAGATAACGGCCATTTGTGTATCCTTTAAAGCCATAGACAGCAATCAGTGCCTTTGCTTCTTCGAAATTGGCGGCATCATAGGGATTGCGCAGGCTCATTAAGACAAAAGGTTTATTGTGCTGCAGTGCGGCTTTCATGACAGCTCTTGGAAACACGGTAGCCCATTTACTTGAATCAGATATGGTGTCGTCGATGACACCGTCGTTGACGACAGGGTCATTTTTGACGACATAGGAGCCGGTAATGATATAATCAGCCTCTTTTACTTGTTTTTCATGCTCGGCCTTAAATACTTGGTTGGCAAAATTCATTTTGTCGACAGATACGGGTTTGATTTTCTTACGATTGACGAGATCACGAATGGTTTGTTCGATTGAAGCAGTTTGTTCTTCGTAAGGTGCCACAATTAAGATTCGGCTGCCTTTTTTGGGTTTGAACGGCAAAGTGTGCTGTTCATTTTTTAAAAGAGTTACTGCTTTTTCAGCTATTTTTTTCTCTGCTTTCAGGTGCTGCTTGCTTCCTACGATTTTTTGGGCTTTGGCTATTTTTTCTTTTGTACTGTCGCTGTTTCGCGCTGGATACATACCGCGTTTTATTTTCAGGGAAATGATTCTTTCAACTGATTGGTTGATTTGTTGAACAGGAATATCTCCGTTTGTTACAGATTCTTTTAAAGCTTGAATGACACGTGCAAATTTCTGTTCTTCTTTCAATGAAGTAACTGAGGCTGGCATTAATGCAATATCGACACCAGCTTTTACGGCCATGACCACAGCCTCTTCCTGTCCGAAATGATCTGCGATTGCCTTCATATTGAGCGCATCTGTAACGATGACCCCATTAAAGCCCATTTCCTGACGAAGAAGACCTGTCATCACTTTTTTCGAAAGTGTAGCTGGAACCAAAATGTCCGATCCATCGAGTTTGCTTTTGTATGTGGTGTCGTCGAAGGCAGGGAATTGAACATGGGCTGTCATCACCATATCAGCACCGGCATCAATTGCTTTTTGAAAAGGATAGAGCTCGACCTCTCGAAGCCGTTCTTGGTTATGGGAAACGAGCGGCAGTCCGTAATGGCTGTCAACGTCTGTGTCTCCATGTCCCGGGAAATGTTTGAGTGCAGAGGCGATATCCTGCCGCTGCAACCCTTTCATCGTATATAAACCGAGTCGTGATGTCAGTTCTCGATTGGAGCTGAATGACCGTACGCCGATTACAGGATTATCAGGATTATTGTTAATGTCTACGACAGGGCTGAAATCTGTATTGATGCCTAAGGCCGAGAGCTCTTTTCCAATGATACTGCCGGTCTGATACGCATTGATTCTGCTTCTGGCTGCGCCCAGTGCCATATTGCCTGGGAAATTAGTGCCCTCGCCTAGCCTCGTTACAATGCCGCCTTCCTGATCAATACTAAGCATGAGTGGGATTTTGGGACTTGCCTTTTGGTAAGCGTCTGTCAGCTGGACCGTTTGTTTTGTTGTTTTTACATTTTCTGCAAAAAGAATGACGCCTCCGAATTGATATTTCTTGACGAGGCTGGCGACTTCCTCATTCATTTCTGTAAGGGCTTGCGGTGAGGACTCGCCTTCCTTTTGCCAATTTCTAAAATCAGGCATCAGCATCTGACCGAGTTTTTCATCTAATGACATACGATTGACAATCTGCTTGGCATCGATTGAACTTTTTGATGCAGAGGCTTCTTTCTGGCTGGCCACGAGAAAACATGAAAGAAAAAGAACGGCTGAAAGGATAAGCGGAAAGACAGGTTTCATAGAAATTTCCTCCTATCGTCTAATCATTCATTCCATTGCTTCATAAATCGCGGTTATAACGCTTCCATAATTGCCTGTTGGAAATTGGTCACCCTCAAAGACGTTGGGATTTTCTTCTGGATCAACAACTGGTGTATGCTTTTTATTTGTTAACAATGCGATGCCTAAATTGTATGCTGGATCAATGATTGTAACTGTCCCCGTCCAGCCAGTATGCCCGTAAGCATTTTCGCTGGCGTAAGGGCCAAACATCCATTCCATGCTTTTGCTTCCGTTCCGCCGCCAGCCAAGAGCGAATGTCGGATCTGTTGCTGAAGGTGCTGTAAACAGGTCAGCTGTTTTCTGATCAAATAAAGAAATGTTTCGGTATGATCCTTTGTTTAACATGACTTGCAGCAGAATAGCCATATCATCTGCATTTGAGAACAATCCGGCATGGCCAGACACGCCATCCATTGAGTAAAACGCTTTTTCATCATGCACTTCTCCTTGCAGCGTGTTTGTGCGGATGTTAGGGAATTGAATAACGCCGTCACGTGTATTGCCCATGCGTTCAGTAGCTGCGAACTGCTTTGGTTTAAAGCCTTTTTGCAGCGGATTGTACAAGGTATGTTTCAGCTTCAAAGGCTTGTAGAGCTCTTGCTCCGCGTAGACATCAAGCGGTTTTTCGGTGAGTTTTTCGACAATACAGCCGAGGAGCATATACCCAATGTCACTGTATACGTGTTTTGTCCCTGTTTGATAATCGAGCGGAATTTTCGTCAAATAGTCAATCGTTTTGTCCCGTTCCTGGGAAAAGTATTTTCCGGCTTTTTCCGGCGTGTAAAAGTAAAAGCTTGATGGAAGCCCTGATTGGTGCTGGAGAACATCAATGACACGTATCTTGTTTTTTCCTTTTATGGGGTCTCCAGGCTGATCCTTGAAACCAGGCAAATATGCAGAAATTTTTTCATAGACGTCAAGTTTTCCTTGGCTGACTAAGCGCTGCAATGCAAAATTTGTGGCGTACATTTTTGTATTTGAGGCTAAGTCAAACATTGTGCGGATTTTCATTTTGGCCGGCCGGCGCAGCAGCTCTGGTCCTTCGTACTTTTTACTGTAGCCGTATGCTTCTTTTTTTATGATGCGTCCATCCTTCACGACGACAAGAACGGCGCCTGGAAATCCTGCTGCAATATCCCGTTCTATCATCTGATCTACCTTCCTTAGCTTCTTCGTCGAGAATTGTGCAGTTTCTGCATTTATGGTTTTCGGCTCAGCCAAGTTGTCTGCTGTTTGCGCGAAGGTTTCATTTGGCGCCAATATCGATAGGATTAAAATGGAACTGAATAACAACAGTGTCTTTGTTTTCACAGGCTATCCCCTTTCTGTGCTTCTATCCCGTTTACTATCCCTAAAACAGAACAATTTAATCGAACTGAGAAGCCATTTCATCTTTATATCCGAATGCGTAGGTCAATAAAAAGCCGGCCGCGTAGGAAATAAAGAGCCCAACGATATACAGGATGATTTGCGAAGGCAGGACTAGAAAGGAAAGCGGCAGTCCGGAGACACCAATCGCAATGGTGGCTACTTGAAAATAAGCTTGAAAGGCGCCGCCGATTCCAGCTCCTAAGCATGCTGTTAAAAACGGATGGCCAAGTGGCAGCGTGACTCCGAAAATGAGCGGTTCACCAATGCCGAGCAGACCTGACGGAAGTCCGCCGGCGATTGCTTTTCTCAGTGTTGTTTTTTTCGTTTTCACGAAGACGGCAAAGGCCGCGCCTACCTGTCCTGCACCTCCCATAGCCAAAATAGGGAGCAGAGGATCATTGCCAATTGAATTGATCAGTTCCATGTGTACAGGCGTCAAGCCTTGATGCAATCCGGTTACGACGAGAGGAAGGAAGGTTGCGCCCAGAATAAAGCCCGCAGCGATGCCGCCGATGTCCAGGATGGACAGAAGACCGGATGTAATGGCGTCAGAAATGAATCCGCCTAAAGGCATGAATACGACATACGTTACGATTCCGGTGATTAACAGTGAAACGGTGGGTGTGACAATGATATCGAGTGATTGAGGAATAAAGCGGCGAATAAATTGTTCGGTGTAAGCAATGAATATAGCAGCGAAAAGGACGCCGATCAGACCTCCCCTGCCCGGAAGAAGCTCTTCTCCAAATAAACTGATCTTTGCGATCTCTGGATTGATAATCAAGATCCCGGCCAAAGCCCCAAGAGCGGGTGTCCCGCCAAATTCTTTTGAAGCGTTGATACCCACGAGAATGCCGAGATAAGTGAACAGCCCTGATCCGATGATTGTCAGGATAACAGCAATTTGTGATTCTGCAGAAAGCCAGCCGGCTTGAATAATTGCTTTGGTAATCCCGGTAATTAAACCGGAAGCGACAAGAGCGGGAATAAGAGGGATAAAGATGCTGGCGATTTTACGTAAGAAAAGTTTAAAAGGAGTGGCGTTTTTTCGATTGATATCGGCTTTCTTTTTGGCGGCTGCTTCATTCACTTCGACACCTTCTTCCGCTGACACGAGCTTGGAGAAAGCCGCTGTGACATGATTGACGACTCCTGTGCCGAGAATGATTTGTAAGGTTTCAGCCTCGACGACCCCCAATACCCCGTCAAGCGCTCTTAAAGCCTGAGCATCAGCTTTGTTTTCATCGTAAGGCGTAATACGCAGCCGTGTCATGCAATGAGTAAATGAGGATATATTGGATTTTCCCCCGCATAGCTCGAGGATTTTCTTTGCGAGTTGATGGTAGTTATTTTCTTTGCTCATTAAAAACCCCTCCCCTTCAAGATGCTTTATTTTTTTCTCATAGATTGTATGGCTGCTCTTGTTTTATCGATATAGCCGGTTGTTTCTTCATATTGCTCAGCCGCCATGCTTAAAAACAATACATCTATCATAAAAAGCTGGGCGAGGCGGGAGGAAGTGGCTGCACTTCGAATCAAGGCTTCATTGGAATGGGCTGTATACAATGGGACATCAGCCAGTACGGAGACGGATGTCTGACTGAATTGTGTGAGGCTGATCGTTGTGATGCCTTTTTCCTTAGCCATGGCCAGCAGTTCAATGATTTCCTGCGTCTCTCCTGAGAACGAAATGGCGAATACGATGTCGTCTTTATCTGCATTTGCGATTAAAGATGCCACAAGATGAGTGTCTGTAAACGCGGTTGCTTGTTTATGAATGCGAAGCCACTTTTGCTGGGCGTCCTTGGCGACAATGCCGGAAGCCCCGACGCCGATAAAATGCACGGTATGAGCTTTGAGAAGCAGAGAAACCGCTCGTTCCAGTTCTTTGTAGTCCATCAGGTCTGAAGTATCCTGAATGGCTTGAATGGCATTGCCGGCCGCTTTTTCGGAAATGGAGGGCAGCGGCTCGTAGGGAACAATATCACGGTAGCCCTGAAAAGTAGGTTTTGCCAGATCGCCCGCTACTCTCATTTTTAAATCTTGAAATCCCTTTAATCCGAGTGATTTGCAGAGCCTGATGACGGCAGCGTCACTTGAATTGGCTAAGGCGCTGATTTCGCTGACAGTGCTTTCGATTGCTTTGTGGGGATGGGTTAGGATATAATCTGCAAGTTTACGCTCGGATGGAGGGAGCTTATGCTTCATTGATTGGATGATCGCTAAACCGCCTGTTGCCATTCGAGTTCTCTCCTTATCATGGGTGGTAATTTTCGATTGCTTTGTCAATGAAACCGTTCGCTTCATCGAGTAATGTATTTGCTTGTTTCTGATCTGTGCTTGTTTTGAGCATAACGATTGCTGTTTTGACGTGATGATCGGCTTGTTCCAGGGTTTTCCTGGCTGTTTCGTATGAAGCGTTTGTAAGGCTTTGGATGATGCTGATGGCGCGTTCTTTTAGTTTTTTGTTGCTGACGTTGACGTCTACCATCAAGTTTTCGTAGACCTTGCCGATTTTGACCATTACAGCGGTAGATATCATGTTTAGAATCATTTTATGAGCGGTTGCGGCTTTCATACGTGTTGATCCTGTAATGGCCTCAGGTCCGACGACAACCTCAATGCTGTGATCCGCATCCTTGCTGATGGCGGAATTTTTATTGCAAGTAAGGGCGATGGTGTGCGCACCGACTTTACGGGCGTATCTTAGGGCGCCTGCGGCGTAAGGTGTACGGCCGCTCGCTGCGATGGCAATGACGGTGTCATTTGACGTGAGCTGTATGTTTCTTAAATCCTCAGCTCCTGCTTTTTCACTGTCTTCAATGCCCTCTGCTGCCTGTAAAAAGGCTTCGGGGCCTCCAGCCATGATTCCGATGACCTGATCAGGACTTACGCTGTAGGTGGGAGGACATTCAACAGCATCCATGACGCCGAGTCTGCCGCTTGTGCCTGCGCCTGTATATATGAGCCGGCCTCCATTTTGAAATGAATCATACGCGCAGTCTACAGCTGTTTTGATGTCGGGGAGAACCTCCTGAACGGCTGCAGCGACTTTTATATCTTCGTTGTTGATCATTTTGAGGATGCCGAGAGTGTTTGCTTTGTGGATTTCAACCGTTTGGCTATTGCGTGATTCCGTTGTAAGATGATGAAGGTTTAATGATTCTGACATGAGGATGCCCCCTGTTTTAAAATGATATATCTCAATATTCAGTATATTCATTTGTGTTATGATATTTCAACTATGTTTTTAAATTTTTGAAATTTTATTTCACACAAGACTATAAAAAATGATGAAGGATCAACTGTTCTCCAAGCGGGCCGATTCTTCGCCGTCCTTTATCAAGGAACCCGCATTTCATATAAAGGTGTTTTGCGCGTATGTTCAGATGATTGACGGCCAAGATGATTTCGTCGCACCATGGAAAATATCCGCTCACAAAAGCGGGAAGCAAAAGCATGGCTTTTTTCGCGTACCCTTTTCCGTGATGCACAGCGTTTAAAGACAGGGAGCTGAGCAGTAAAGCAAATGGATTGTGAGAATAGGAAGCAATCGTTTCTTTTGATGCATGTAAAATGAAAAAACCGACTGGAAGGTCGTCTTTTAAGATGACAACCGGGTATCGGTCCTGTATGCCCAGAGCCTGAGACAGCACCTCCTTTGGAAGGGAGGTGAAGCGTTTGTCATCGTTGGTGAGCGTGAATGATTGAAGCTCGGGCAAATGTTCAGGCTTATAGAAGGATAAAGAAATGTCTTGAGTCATGTGGTGGCCTCCTTACAATATGTCGTCAAGCTCGTTTTCTGAAATGACGCGGTAGCCCGCTTGTTTTAACAGTGCGGCGGTTACTCCGCTGCCAGTGATTTTTTTGCCAGAGAATGTGCCGTTATAGATAAAGCCGCTTCCGCAAGATGGACTGTTTTCTTTTAATATGACGGCAGTGGCGTTGATTTCTTTTGCGTAAGCTAATGTTTTAGCGGCACCTTCCATATATAGCTCTGTGACATCTTCACCTGAAGCTGTCACGATTTTTGCGGTTCCATTGAGGACATCCTCGCCGGTGCCACCTATGATTTCTGCGGGTTCGCGTGGGGTAGAGAAGCCGCCGAGAAGTTCAGGGCAAGCCATAACTGCTTTCTTTTCATCGACGAGTTTTCTGATTTTCTCTGTCGCTGCGTGAGAGCCGTTATATCTGCATTCAATGCCTCCAAGGCAAGAACTGACTAGAATCATATTGATTTCTCCTCTCTTGCTTTGCTTGTCTCTATCATAAAATAAATGACTTTAGTTGGGAGGCTTTTTCAGTTAAAAAAGGAGTTAAAAAGTTTGAAAATAAAAAAATTAATTTTCCTCTTTACAAACAGGGGGTGACCTGTATATAATAACTTTTGTCAGCTCGACGAGAACACAACGGCCCGTTGGTCAAGCGGTTAAGACACCGCCCTTTCACGGCGGTAACACGGGTTCGAATCCCGTACGGGTCACCATTTGGAGGATTAGCTCAGCTGGGAGAGCATCTGCCTTACAAGCAGAGGGTCGGCGGTTCGAGCCCGTCATCCTCCACCATCTTGCCGGTGTAGCTCAATTGGTAGAGCAACTGACTTGTAATCAGTAGGTTGGGGGTTCAAGTCCTCTTGCCGGCACTGTTTTTTCAAAATTTAATGTGGAGGGGTAGCGAAGTGGCTAAACGCGGCGGACTGTAAATCCGCTCCCTCAGGGTTCGGCAGTTCGAATCTGCCCCCCTCCACCATTATTGGGCTATAGCCAAGCGGTAAGGCAACGGACTTTGACTCCGTCATGCGTTGGTTCGAATCCAGCTAGCCCAGTCACAGACACCTTTGATCAAAAGGTGTCTTTTTTCTTTTCGGAAAAATCATTCCAACTTCTAACTATTCAGTCTGTATAATAATTTTAAAAATAAGTTAAGGTAGTTTATTCACGAATTACCATCTACACCCTGCCAAAAATTTGATAAACTTATTTTATAAAAAAATTGAAACCTTTTGAAACGAAGCTCGTATACATACAGACCGGTGAAGGCAGAGGTTAGATAAATATGGAAATGATGATTAAAAAAAGAATTAAACAAGTCAAAAAAGGCGACCAGGATGCATTTGCGGACATCGTAGATATTTACAAAGATAAAATTTATCAGCTTTGCTACCGTATGCTTGGCAATGTGCATGAGGCGGAGGATATTGCACAGGAGGCTTTCATCAGAGCGTACGTTAATATCGACAGTTTTGATATTAACCGGAAATTTTCAACTTGGCTTTATCGAATCGCGACCAATTTGACCATTGACCGCATTCGCAAAAAGAAGCCGGATTATTACCTCGATGCAGAGGTGGCTGGTACAGAAGGCTTGACCATGTATTCTCAAATCGCCGCAGATGGTGTTTTGCCTGAAGATGCAGTTGTGTCGCTGGAGCTCTCAAACACGATTCAGCAGAAAATTTTAAAGCTTCCTGACAAATACAGAACAGTCATCGTATTAAAGTATATTGACGAACTCTCATTAATTGAAATCGGGGAGATTCTAAACATTCCTGTGGGGACTGTAAAAACGCGGATTCACAGAGGCAGAGAGGCTCTTAGAAAACAATTAAGGGATCTTTAAGTGGGGTGATGAAATGAGCTGTCCTGAACAAATTGTGCAGCTTATGCATATGCATCTTGATGGAGATATCCTTCCAAAAGATGAACACGTATTAAATGAACATCTGGAGACATGCGAGAAATGCAGAAAGCATTTTTACGAGATGGAGAAATCTATAGCGCTCGTACGGAGCACATCGCATGTCGAAGCCCCCGCGGATTTTACCGCTAATGTCATGGCAAAATTGCCTAAGGAGAAGAAAAGAGCTTCTGTGAAAAGATGGTTCAGAAGCCATCCCGTTATCGCAGCTGCTGCGGTATTCATCATTTTGATGGGCGGAGGTTTTTTTAACAGCTGGCATAATGACCACAATTTCAGCGTGTCCAAGCAGCCAAATCTTGTGGTTCATAACCATAATGTGACTGTGCCGGAAGGTGAGACGGTTAAAGGTGATGTCACTGTTAAAAACGGCAAGCTGATTATTAAAGGCAAAATAGACGGGGATGTAACCGTCGTGAACGGCGAAAAGTATATGGCCTCTGCTGGACAAGTCACCGGTCAAATTGAAGAAATCAATCAATTATTCGACTGGACATGGTACAAGATGAAGTCTGCGGGGAAAAGTGTACTCAATGCATTCAATCCGAACGGAGAAGAGTAAAGCGCGTTAGCCGCTTTGCTCTTTTTTTGCGGGCTGAGCGGCTGGCACATTTCACTTGCTAAATCGAAATGTGATATAATGGGCTCGCTATGTAAAGTACATATGCGTAACACGTAAAACACAAAATAAGAAATGACTGAAATCTTGGAGGACGAGGAAATGGCTTTTGAGGATATCCCTTTTTTGCAGTACCTCGGCAATGCCGTTGATATTCTCCTTGTTTGGTATGTGATATATAAATTGATTATGGTAATACGCGGCACGAAAGCGGTTCAGCTGTTAAAAGGAATTGTAGTCATCGTGCTTGTTCGTATGGCCAGCCAATATTTGGGCCTCAGCACACTTCAATGGCTGATGGACCAAGCGATAACATGGGGATTTTTAGCAATTATTATTATTTTTCAGCCTGAGCTGAGAAGAGCGCTTGAACAGCTAGGCCGCGGCCGCTTTTTTTCAAGGAGCGGCACGCCTGTAGAAGAAGCGCAGCAGAAAACGATTGAGGCCATCACAAAAGCGATCAATTATATGGCGAAACGCCGTATAGGCGCCCTGCTGACCATTGAGCGGGATACTGGAATGGGGGATTATATTGAGACCGGCATACCACTGAATGCCAAAGTCAGCTCTGAGCTGCTGATCAATATTTTTATCCCGAACACCCCGCTTCATGACGGTGCGGTGATTATGAAGAATAATGAAATTGCCGCTGCCGCCTGTTATTTGCCGCTTTCTGAAAGCCCGTTTATTTCAAAAGAATTGGGCACGCGGCACAGAGCGGCTGTCGGCATCAGTGAAGTAACAGACAGTTTGACGATTATTGTGTCTGAAGAGACCGGCGGCGTCAGTGTGGCAAAGAACGGCGACCTTCACAGAGAGCTGACAGAAGAAGCGCTGAAAGAAATGCTTGAAGCCGAGTTTAAGAAAAACACCAGAGACACTTCTTCTATCCGCTGGTATTGGAGGGGCAAGAAAAATGGATAAATTCTTAAACAACCGCTGGGCTGTGAAAATCATTGCTCTGCTTTTCGCGCTCTTGCTTTATGTGGCGGTTAACAGCAACCAAGCACCGACTCCGAAAAAACCGGGTGAATCTTTCTTTCCGACATCAACAACTGATGAAGCAACTCTGACCGATATTCCGGTTAAAGCGTATTATGATGATGAAAATTACGTCGTGACAGGTGTTCCGCAAACGGTTAATGTCACGATAAAAGGCTCGACAAGTGCCGTGAAAAAGGCTAGGCAGACCAAGAACTTTGAAATATACGCTGATATGGAACATTTGAAAACCGGCACACATAAGGTTGAGCTTAAGGCCAAAAACGTGTCGGATGGGCTGACAATCTCAATTAATCCGTCTGTTACGACAGTGACCATACAGGAACGGACGACCAAAAGCTTTCCTGTAGAAGTGGAGTATTACAATAAAAGCAAGATGAAAAAAGGCTATTCTCCGGAGCAGCCGATTGTCAGTCCGAAAAATGTGCAGATTACCGGATCTAAAAATGTGATCGATAATATTTCTCTTGTCAAAGCTTCAGTGAATTTGGAAAACGCAGATGAAACGATTGAAAAGGAAGCGAAAGTGACTGTCTATGATAAAGACGGAAACGCGCTTCCTGTCGACGTTGAGCCCTCGGTCATCAAGATTACCGTTCCGGTGACAAGCCCAAGTAAAAAAGTGCCCTTTAAAATTGAACGGACAGGAAGCCTTCCTGACGGTGTCAGCATAGCGAATATTGAATCCAGCCCCAGTGAGGTAACGGTTTACGGCTCACAGGATGTGTTGGATTCTCTTGAATTTATTGATGGCGTCAGCTTAGATTTAAGCAAAATTAACAAGGATTCCGATATCGAGGCAGATATTCCGCTTCCTGACGGCGTCAAAAAAATCTCGCCGTCAAAGGTGACTTTGCATATAGAGGTCGATAGTGAAGCGGATCAGAAGTTTGAGAATGTCCCTATCAAGACTGTAGGGCTGAGCAGCTCACAAAACATTGAATTTCTTGATCCTGAATCACAAGCGATAGACGTAACGGCTAAAGGTTCTCCCGCGAATATAAAAAAACTGAAAAAATCAGATATTGAATTGTATGTGAATGTTTCAGATTTAGAGGACGGGGAGCATAGCGTGAAGCTTGAAGTGAACGGGCCTCAGAATGTAACCTGGTCCTTGGGGCGGAAAAACGCCAAAATCAAGCTGACGTCCAAAAAAAGCAATACATCGACGAATGATAACAGCAGCAATACATCAGGGAATCAGGACGACACAGATAAACAAACGAATGATCAAAAGAACAATCAGCAAGAAGATACAAAGAACACTGATAAAAACAGCAACGATCAAAACCAAGACGAAAACCAAGATCAGGATGAGGATGAATCCACTGCGGATTCACAATCCTCATCGGAATAAAAAAGGAGCGATTATAAAATGGGCAAGTATTTTGGAACAGACGGTGTAAGAGGTGTCGCTAATAGTGAGCTTACACCTGAGCTGGCCTTTAAAGTCGGACGTTTCGGCGGTTATGTGCTGACAAAAGACAAACAACGTCCAAAAGTGCTAATAGGCCGCGATACACGCATCTCCGGCCATATGCTGGAGGGAGCCCTTGTCGCCGGACTTTTATCCATTGGCGCAGAAGTCATGCGTCTGGGTGTCATTTCTACACCGGGTGTATCCTATTTGACAAAAGCGATGGATGCAGAGGCTGGCGTCATGATTTCCGCTTCTCATAATCCAGTGCAGGATAACGGCATCAAGTTCTTTGGGGGAGACGGATTCAAGCTTTCTGATGAACAGGAGGCTGAAATTGAGCGCCTGATGGACGAACCTGAGGATAAGCTGCCAAGACCGGTCGGAGCCGATCTTGGGCTTGTTAACGATTATTTTGAAGGCGGACAAAAATATCTGCAATTTTTAAAACAGACAGCCGATGAAGATTTCACAGGCATTCATGTGGCACTTGACTGTGCACATGGCGCAACGTCATCCTTGGCGACACACCTGTTTGCTGACTTAGATGCCGATGTTTCAACAATGGGGACTTCCCCGAACGGATTAAACATTAATGAGGGCGTCGGATCGACTCACCCTGAAGCGCTCAGCGCGTTTGTCAAAGAGAAAAACGCCGATCTCGGCCTTGCGTTTGATGGTGATGGCGACCGCCTGATTGCTGTTGATGAAAAAGGAAATATCGTTGATGGCGACCAAATCATGTACATATGCTCAAAACACCTGAAATCAGAGGGCCGTTTAAAGGATGATACAGTGGTTTCAACCGTGATGAGCAATCTCGGCTTCTATAAGGCGCTCGAGAAAGAAGGCATCAAAAGCGTACAGACAGCTGTCGGTGACCGCTACGTAGTAGAAGCAATGAAAAAAGATGGCTATAATGTCGGCGGAGAGCAGTCAGGACATCTTATTTTCCTTGATTACAACACGACAGGGGACGGATTATTGTCTGCTATCATGCTGATGAACACTTTGAAAGCAACAGGCAAGCCGCTGTCAGAGCTTGCAGCTGAAATGCAGAAATTCCCGCAGCTGTTAGTCAATGTGAGAGTGACTGATAAATATAAAGTTGAAGAAAATGAAAAAGTAAAAGCAGTTATTTCTGAAGTTGAAAAAGAAATGAACGGCGACGGACGGATTTTGGTACGCCCTTCAGGAACTGAACCGCTCGTCCGTGTCATGGCTGAAGCGAAGACGAAAGAGCTGTGCGATGAGTATGTCAATCGCATTGTTGAAGTCGTCCGGTCAGAAATGGGATTAGAGTAACGAAGTCTATAATCAGAGAGCGAACAAGACAAGCGACGTTTACATATGATAATTGTGAGACATACGGCAAAGTTGTTTAAAAAACAATTGACCGTTTATGCCACATGCTGTAAAATCAAGCTTGTCTTGTTCTTACTTTCTTAATAGGAAAAGAAGACGGGATTATGGATTTACCTATAATTATAGCGCCCGAACTAAGCGCCCGGAAAAAGGCTTAGTTGACGAGGATGGAGGTTATCGAATTTTCGGCGGATGCCTCCCGGCTGAGTATACAGATCACAGCCGTAAGGATTTCTTCAAACCAAGGGGGTGACTCCTTGAACAAAGAGAAATCACATGATCTTCCAAAAAACATGTAGGAGGGGACGATTGAAAGTCCCCTTGAAATTTGACTTTCTTCGTCTCCTTTTACAATCTTAGGAGGAAGAAAAATATGTGTGGAATCGTAGGTTATATCGGTCAGCTTGATGCGAAGGAAATTTTATTAAGAGGGTTAGAAAAGCTTGAGTATCGCGGATATGACTCTGCTGGTATTGCTGTTGCCAATGAACAGGGGATCCATGTGTTCAAAGAAAAAGGACGCATTGCAGATCTTCGTGAAGTTGTGGATGCCAATGTAGAAGCGAAAGCTGGAATTGGGCATACCCGCTGGGCAACACATGGCGAACCAAGCTATCTGAACGCTCACCCGCATCAAAGCGCATTGGGCCGCTTTACACTTGTTCATAATGGCGTGATCGAGAACTATGTTCAGCTGAAGCAAGAGTATTTACAAGATGTAGAGCTTAAAAGTGACACCGATACAGAAGTGGTCGTTCAAGTAATCGAGCAATTTGTCAATGGAGGACTTGAGACAGAAGAAGCGTTCCGCAAAACACTTACACTGTTAAAAGGCTCTTATGCAATTGCTTTATTCGATAACGACAACAGAGAAACGATTTTTGTAGCGAAAAACAAAAGCCCTCTATTAGTAGGTCTTGGAGATACATTCAACGTCGTAGCATCTGATGCGATGGCGATGCTTCAAGTAACCAACGAATATGTTGAGCTGATGGATAAAGAAATGGTAATCGTCACTGATGACCAAGTTGTCATCAAAAACCTTGATGGTGACGTGATTACACGTGCGTCTTATATTGCTGAGCTTGATGCCAGTGATATCGAAAAAGGCACGTACCCTCACTACATGTTGAAAGAAACGGATGAGCAGCCTGTTGTTATGCGCAAAATCATCCAAACGTATCAAGATGAAAACGGCAAGCTGTCTGTGCCTGGCGATATCGCTTCCGCGGTAGCGGAAGCGGACCGCATCTATATCATTGGCTGCGGAACAAGCTACCATGCAGGACTTGTCGGTAAACAATATATTGAAATGTGGGCAAACGTGCCGGTTGAAGTGCATGTAGCGAGTGAATTCTCCTACAATATGCCGCTTCTGTCTAAGAAACCGCTCTTCATTTTCCTTTCTCAAAGCGGAGAAACAGCAGACAGCCGAGCGGTTCTCGTTCAAGTCAAAGCGCTCGGACACAAAGCCCTGACAATCACAAACGTACCTGGATCAACGCTCTCTCGTGAAGCTGACTATACATTGTTGCTTCATGCAGGTCCTGAAATCGCTGTTGCGTCAACGAAAGCATACACGGCACAAATCGCAGTTCTTGCGGTTCTTGCTTCTGTGGCTGCTGACAAAAACGGCATCGATATCGGATTTGACCTCGTCAAAGAACTCGGTATCGCTGCAAACGCAATGGAAGCTTTATGCGACCAGAAAGACGAAATGGAAATGATCGCCCGTGAATACCTGACTGTATCCAGAAACGCTTTCTTCATCGGACGCGGCCTTGACTACTTCGTATGTGTCGAAGGCGCACTGAAGCTGAAAGAGATTTCTTACATCCAGGCAGAAGGCTTTGCCGGCGGAGAGCTGAAGCACGGAACGATTGCCCTGATCGAACAAGGCACACCAGTATTTGCACTGGCAACACAAGAGCACGTAAATTTAAGCATCCGCGGAAACGTCAAAGAAGTTGCCGCTCGCGGAGCAAACACATGCATCATCTCACTGAAAGGCCTAGACGATGCGGATGACAGATTCGTACTGCCGGAAGTAAACCCAGCGCTTGCTCCGTTGGTATCTGTTGTTCCATTGCAGCTGATCGCTTACTATGCTGCGCTGCATCGCGGCTGTGATGTTGATAAACCGCGTAACCTTGCGAAGAGTGTTACAGTAGAATAAAGTGTTTTACCCCTTTGGATATGATTGTCTAAAGGGGTGTTTTTATGTCCAAAAGAAAAAGAACATCTACAGTGGAAAAATGTATTAATAAAGGTGTGGTACAGGACCCGACTTCGATTGGCCATGGCTATAGATTTTAGATGTTTCCACATAAGGCTGGTCAACGAACTTAAAAGGCTATAAAACTACTAGATTGCATGAATTTTTCAGTGGAGCGAAATTGCTTTTACTTTCACCTGAATTTTCTAGTGTAATAGCAGATGAACTCTTGGAATAAAGGATCCTAGAAATCCGAAAACCGGAGGGCCTATTGTAATGACAACTGATTTTGTATGACAATTAATAAAGGTCAAGAAATTCATGACATTAAATTGTGGACCTTAGGTTTTAAAGGTCAGTCTGCTTTTTATTGAGTACATTCCGGTTTAAGTTGAAATGATTCAGTAAAGGATACGCCACAAATAAAAGGTAGCGTATGATTCCCATTCTTTCCAAGGAAACGATATTGCTAAGATTTCATCTTTCGTAGGCTTTTGGTTCATATTACGTAATATTTTTATCGAATGAATAAGACCCACATCATCGATTGGAAAAGCTGTTGGGAACCTAAGGCAGCGCATTAGAACATAATTGGCAGTCCAAGGACCGATTCCTCGTATTTTAATTAAGTTTTTTTCAGCATCTTTAAAGTTCATTTTTGTTAATTTTTCCCTCGATAATTCTCCACTGACCATTAATCTGGCAATTCCAATGATATATTCACTTTTTTTTACCGTCATTTTAATATCTGCTAAGTCGGTAGGTGTTAACTGTGCAATTCGTTCGTACGGTGGGAACACCCAATACTTTTTACCATTCCATTCGATAGAATCGCCAAATGCTTCTACAAATTGCTTCTTTAAGGAGTACGCGAAGGCTAAGTTAATTTGTTGCCCTAAAACTCCCCAACATAATGCTTCAAATAAATCGGGAATGCCGACAAGTCGCAATCCATAAAATTTTCGGGCAGGCATTTTAAGTAATGGATCTGCTTTTGCCATTTCATAAAATGGTGTTAAATCGTTATCAAGATCAAACCATTCATGAATATATTTTACAATTTCCTCCCGTTTCCACTTTTCAATAGGTCTAGAATCATTTAAGAATTTGACAACCATTTGTTTATTATTGATTACGCTTACCTGCACTAAGGACCGAATTTCCCCTATGGCAATAACTTTTGTAATGATATCGTTCTCTATTTCGTACATGCATTCATTTTTTTCCCTAGTTAGATAGCCTAGGTTCGCATTCATGTCGAAAATTTCAGGTAATGTAATTACAATAACGTCATTGACTTCATGCCATATCACTTATTCATTCTCCTTATCTTAAATAATTATAAGAAAACTCACACTGATTGAAATTTTACTTTATCACATAATAAGCTTTACTCATTTTGTTATCTTGCTATTACATTCTAACCACCTTATTTTTTTCTATTTATGAGGTTATAGTGTTAGTTATCAAGAATGCTAAACGGGAGTGGATTAAAATGGCCCAAGATATAAAAACGCGTGTCGAAAACTTAAACGGGGATTCAATTCAAAATGAATTAGATGAGCATTGTAAGGAGAGGTGAGATAAATGCCGGATAGTATCAATAACGGACATAAAGAGAGCCATGATCATAGAACTTTAAATGATGTAGAAATGCTAACAGATGAAAAGTGGCAAGCCATTATAAATAATGACACAGCGTACAATAATCAATTTTTCTATGCTGTAAAGTCGACAGGGATATTTTGTAAACCATCCTGTAAATCTCGCGTTCCGAAAAAAGAAAATGTATGCATTTTTCCAAACGCAGAACAAGCTCTCCGCGCAAATTTTCGCCCCTGTAAACGCTGTAAGCCTACTAATGAAAAAATGCCTGATAGCGAGTGGGTTGATCTAATTACTGAATACATTGATAAAAATTTCACAGAAAAATTAACTCTAGAATCGTTAGCTGATATTTGCCATGGGAGTCCGTATCATATGCATCGAACATTTAAAAAGATTAAAGGTATTACGCTGGTTGAGTATATACAACAAGTTAGAGTCGAGGCGGCTAAAAAGTATTTGATTCAGACAAATAAAGCGATTGGAGATATCGCTATATGTGTGGGTATGGCTAATGCATCTTATTTTATTACTTTATTTAAAAAGAAAACTGGACAGACACCAGCACAATTTCGCCAAATGAGTGAAATGGAGGAAACGTTCAATGGAAACAAAGAATAAGCCAACTCTTTATTGGTCTTTACTGATGTTTAAGGATTGGAACTTTTATATTGCTTCCACTTCAAAGGGGCTTGTGTTTGTAGGTTCACAGAACAAGCCATTTGAGGAATTGTTCGAATGGGCTAAGAAACACTTTCCAGGAAGTCCTCTTGTAGAAGATGATGATAAGCTTGAACCCTATGTTGTTGAAATCACTCAGTATCTAGAAGGAAAGCGTAAAAACTTTACTGTTCCATTTGAGTACGTGGGTACGCCATTTCAGCTAGCAGTCTGGAATGCACTTTGTGAAATTCCTTATGGTCAGACGAAATCCTATTCCGACATTGCACATGATATAAATAAACCAGCAGCTGTTCGTGCTGTAGGCAGGGCTATTGGGGCTAATCCGGTATTAATTACTGTACCGTGCCATCGTGTAATAGGAAAGAATGGCTCGTTAACTGGCTATCGGGGCGGGTTTGAAATGAAGACACTGCTCCTCGATCTGGAAAAACGAGCTTCATTTAGCAATGAGTAATTTTGCCGGACAATGTTTGTGAAGTATTTTTGACTTTTGGTTACGGATCTCATTTGACAATGATGAGGACAGCTGTTCTATAAGGTGCAAAAATGAAATATTTTATAACCGACCAGAACAAAAGGCATCAGAGTTCGCTAAATAAAAGTGGAAAATGTAAAAAAACGAGACTCAAATGAATGCAGTTTGTGAAGCTGATATTAAACCAGCATGCAAGGGGTTCTTGGATTTCTGAAAAAAATGGAATGTGTTTTCGAAGGGAAAGAAGGGGTTGATATGTCTTTCTCTGTAATCCAACATCTTGACAATGTTTAAGATTTAGCATATCTTATACTTAACTTAAAAATCGCAACCAGATGTTTATTTTCGTTTGTAAATTATTAGGCCTTTAGCATTCTTTCAACTCATCTTGACAGGATGAAAAAGTATCCTAATTTAAATGAAAGAGAAACATAAGTCGATTTATTTATAACCAAGCACTATATTAAAGTGTAGCGGTGATTTCATTCCTTTAGAATGAACTTAAAATATTGTATAAAGTAAAATGACCAATAATAAGGTAGCTCTTCAAAAAACTTCGCTGAAGTTAGTTGAAGTGAAGCCGACAATTTTCAAGATTCAATGATCTAAAATCATCATTGAAATTTTGAGGTTGTCGGTTTTTTTGTTGGAAAAAATAGAGGCACATAAAATTTGTATTCATTATAGAAAAATATGATCTGATTTAAAGGTCGTATGAGCAATAACGACATTTAAAAAGGGAGAATTTGAAATGTTAGTTTCGCTGAGTTTGTCATCATTATTAACATTATTTTTTATTATGCTTATTGCTTCTGGGATAAGTGGACTTTTGTTTTTACATCCGCGAGTGCCCTTGAGTTTTGTTCGCATTCATATTGGGATCTTGGCTTTGCCACTTTTGGTTTCCTTACTGATCCTTGCCAATAGTAGCGTGAGTGGAAACGTTGGCCCTTGGCACTTAGATACCTTAGCTTGTTTAATGACTTTCTTTGTTCTTGCAATTGGATTCATCATTCAGCGTTTTTCTGTACGTTACTTAATGGGGGATCGATCTTATCGTAAATATTTTGCGCTTTTTACTTTTACAACAGGTGCTGCTTCAATGACGTGGTTAAGTGGCGATCTCCGCTTGATGGTTCTATTTTGGGGAGCAACTCTTGTTGGTTTAACTTTACTTATAAGGTTAAACAGTGCTTGGCAAGTGGCTAGTGAAGCAGCCAAGATTTCTGGCCGGTTATTTTTGTTAAGTTGGTTTTCTTTGTTTTTTGCGATGATGTGGCTTTTTCATGCCACAGGTCAATGGCAGTTATCATTGGCTGTAACAAATGAAAGTTTAGCTGAGCTGGGAGAATGGGAGAGAACAGGGATTCAGCTATTGATTGTACTGGCAGTGATCATTCCTGCAGCTCAATGGCCATTCCAAAGATGGTTGGTTGAGTCTATTGTTGCTCCAACCCCTGTTTCTGCAATTATGCATGCAGGTTTAGTAAATGCAGGAGGAATAATACTAACTCGATTTTCACCTCTATTTCATGGTGGTATCGCTTCGATTATCTTACTTCTGCTTGCTGGCATTTCTGTATTGATTGGAACTGGTATTAGTTTAGTCCAGGTTGATTATAAACGCCAATTAGTAGGCTCCACGATTGGGCAAATGGGGTTTATGCTCATTCAGTGTGCACTAGGGGCTTATATAGCAGCTATTATTCATCTTATTTTACATGGTTTATTTAAAGCTACGTTGTTTTTACAGGCTGGTTCAGCAGTACAGCGCCATGAAGTATCGACTCGTGTTAAGGAGAGATCATCCTATTTATGGCTCGTGGCTGGTCGTACGTTAGCCTTAGTTATAGGCGTTGCTTTTTGGCTCACTGCTCCTGGAGACGGGTATCAATTAATGAGTGCGCTGATCTTAGGGTGGTCATTGTCGGTTTCCTGGACTCAGCTTGTAGCTTTTGGAGAGGGGCGAATTGGCCGAATTGCCGGCTTAATCGTTTTAGGAGGAGCAGCCTTCATATATTTTATCATTCATAACCTTTTCTATGAGTGGCTGCATGCAGCCGTTTCTCAAACTGTTCAGCCTCCAATGCCAGCTGTCATCATTGTCGTATGTCTTTTCCTTTTTGGCAGTGCTTTAGGTTCGTGGGTTGCTCGTCATCGTTCTTCCGTTTTCTTCACGATACTCTATCTTTGGCTAGTTCGGTTAGGTGAAGCAAAACCAAAGTCAGTGGAGAGTCACCCAAACTACCTTAAACAATATTTATCATAAGGAGCTAATCTGAGATGGGCATTACATCCGTATTAACGAAAGAAAATGTAAAAAAGATAGATACAGATATTGATGTTCAAGAAAGGGATCTTAACGTTTTCATTACATCTGCCAGCCGAGTGATTGCGCCACTTTGGCCTATTTCTACATTTGCTGCACGCAATCCGTGGATGGGACTTGAAAACCAGCCTTTTGATCAGGTAGCAAGCTGGTTGAAACATACTCGTGACGTTGATATATACCCAAGTGCGTCTATGATCCGTTCAGCAAAGAATAAAGGTGAGATTGATGAAGATTTTGTGGAAATGGGGCTGCAGCGTTGGCTTGATTCACATTCCTTTCAAATCCCACGGGACGTGGCAGAAAGATTTTGTCATGCGGGATTACAATTAGATCCATTACCTTCTGACCTTTTATCATCACATGAGCTGGATAAATTAGTAAGTGAATGTAGTGGATTGGATCATATCGGTAATGTTTTTATGGAACCACTAAGTTCGTATATAGAGAATCAAAATGGTGAAAGGCTAGTCACAATACTAGATCATCATGTCATTAAGTGGAGTAAATTATATCTTGATGACTCTCAAGCCGGTTGGACAATGCCTAATCGGGAGGAAGGTTTCTATCGTGCCTGGCAGCATCTCATTCAATATGATCCAGCACTTAGCAAAAAGCAGCGTGAAAGGTTAAAAGGTTTGCCGCAAGAGGCACATTTGGCTTTACAAGAAGCCTTATTCGCACTAGGAATCCCTGAATCAGAAATACAGGCTTATCTTGAAGGTCATTTGCTTTCCTTACCTGGATGGGCAGGGATGATGCTTTGGCGCTCGCAACAATCGAGCCATGAACATGCACTCCTAACAGAATATTTAGCGGTTCGATTATCCATGGAGTGGGCTCTGATAAAGCCATATTTGCCTTTGACTAATGAACGAGCTGAGAAAAAAATTCCGATTGCTCCTCTTATAGCAGCTTGGATTCATTGGGGTGGGCTTACATTAGAGGAATGGTCACAGATGTCGGCCAGTGAACAAAACGAATATTTATCATTTGCCTACAGCTTTGATGAGAAACTTCGCAGGAAACTTTGGTTAGAAGCTTGGGAACAAACTTACACTGATCGATTAAGCCAGAAGATCATCTCGAAACAACGTGAAACTGGTAAAAAATCTGCATTAGCTCAATTAGCATTCTGCATCGATGTACGATCAGAACCTTTTCGTCGTCATCTAGAAAAAGAAGGTCCGTTTGAAACGATTGGCATCGCAGGTTTCTTCGGGGTGCCGATTGCAACTTGTGAACTTGGCAGTAAACACAGTCATGCCTCCTTGCCGATCATACAAAAACCGCAAAATAGAATAAAAGAGTTCGCGGATGAGGATGTATTCAACAAATACAATCAACGGAAGCAAGCAGTTCATTCGTTAAGCTATACATTTAAAACGATGAAACAGAATGTGCTTTCAAGCTTACTTTTGCCTGAGCTAAGCGGACCTTGGCTTACTGTGCAAATGGCAGCACGTAGCTTTGTGCCAAGAAAAGCGGGTCGTTTCATTCGTAATCTCCGTGAGGCTTGGCTGCGCAAACCTGATACAAAACTCTCGCTTCATCATGATGATACAGAGGCGGAAATACCTGTGGGTTTTACTGAAGATGAAAAAGTGAACTATGCTCGCCAAGCGTTAAAAATGATGGGGTTAACAGATAATATCGCACCATTGGTTGTGATATGCGGACACGGCAGCCAAAGTACCAATAATCCTTATTCCGCAGCCCTTGACTGTGGTGCCTGCGGTGGAGCGGCCGGTGGATTCAATGCAAGAGTTTTAGCTGCTTTATGTAATCTTTCAGAAGTAAGAGAAGCTCTTTTAACTGAAGGAATTAAAATCCCTGAGGATACGGTGTTTGCAGCAGCTGAACATAATACAACGGTGGATGAATTACATTGGCTTTATGTACCGGAGCTTTCTGAAGCTGCACAAGAAGCATTTGAACAAATTGAAGCTGTTATGCCGAAAGTGAGACACCATGTAAACGCAGAACGTCTAGCCCAATTACCGAATTTCCAATCAAAACTTAAAAATCCGAAGGCTGAGGCAGACCGATTTGCGGAGGATTGGAGTGAGATACGTCCGGAATGGGGGCTGGCTCGTAATGCTGCTTTTATTATCGGCCAACGTGAATTAACCCAGGATTGTGATTTGGAAGGAAGAACCTTTCTCCATAATTATGATTGGAAGCAGGATGAAAGCGGCGAAATCCTAGCAAATATTATTGCAGGACCTGGAACTGTGGCCCAATGGATTAATTTACAATATTACGCATCAACGGTAGCACCTCATTATTATGGCAGCGGAAATAAAGCAACTCAAACCGTTACAGCAGGTCTCGGCGTTATGCAGGGGAATGCAAGTGACTTGTTAGCCGGACTGCCTTGGCAATCCGTCATGAAATCAGATCACGAGGCCTATCATTCTCCTCTTCGTTTATTGATACTCATTCAAGCACCTAAAGAATATGTGGAACGGTTATTAAATAATGACTCAGCATTTCTGCAAAAAGTTCAAAATGGATGGGTCCGGCTGGCTAGTATTGATCCAGAAGGATGTTGGGAAAGCTGGTAATTATGAATCTAAATATTTATCAAATGGATTTGTTACTCAATACTAAACATAAAGAAGAGGTGTGCTAAATGAATGGAAATCAAAATAAAAAAGTATTATTTTTGACGGACATTGAAAACGGCTTGGAGCCTATTTTACAAGAAGTGACTAACACTCCTGCAGAAAGTATGTTGACTATACAAAGCTATGGTGCCAGTATTTCACATCCTTATGGAGAAATCATGAGGTCTGTTATTTTTGCGATTTACCAGGAAGATGTTGAAGAGATATTTGTAGTAGGAACAAAAGATAAGAGGACTTCCACAGATAATAGACTAACTCAACTTGAAGCAATGAAAGATAAAATACAAACATTGGATTATCTCTTTCAAAATTGCAAACCTGAATTTTTAGGTGGCACGGTCGATGAATGGCTAAATGAAAATAGCAGTGACACCATTGAAAAAAGTGTTGATATCATTCGTCATCATCCATTAGTGCCGTCATATGTTAAAGTTCGAGGTTTAATCGTTAATCATGAGGATGGAACATCATCAATTGTGGAGGTTCCTACTATGAAAACAGGTCAAGCCTTACCTGATCATTGCTTGTCATGATGAAATGGAAGAACTTCTATGCACCTATATATGAAAAAAACAGCTCTAAGGAGAAGATATGGACTCTAATTTAACTGATTTTGTCACGAAAACAATAGAGGACATGAACTCGTTTGATCGTGAAAATACGGAATGTATGAAAAAAGTAATAAGAAAAGCAATCGATTTTTATCATCTAAAATCTTATGAAGAAGTTGAGGAAACCCGTTTAGGAAGCATTCGATTTTTGCATATACACTCTATTATGGAGGAAAATATGTTATCCAAAATGATAGTGGTCATAAGAAACGGTAATACTGATTTGGATATTGAAGGTGTATATGAAGGACATGTTGTAAGAGAATATTAATGAGACGAAATTACAAATAGAATATGCCAATTTTTTGCTCAGGAGATGTATGATATATGAAAAAATCGAAAGGTTCTATTGAATCAGAGATCAGTAAGTCCATTACTCAATGGGAGAAAGATTATCTTGGGCGTGGGTCTGTATCTGTTAAAACTGATATACTGCGGGATATGATCATCGTCAATTTAAAAGGGATTTTAACACCAGCTGAATATGTAGTTTGTGGATCAAAAGAGGGTATGTTATCTATCAAACAAACTCGCTCGGAGTTAGTCGAATCAGGTATAGAAGGTCTTAAGGATATTATCCTAAAAATAACCGGAGAAAAAGTGAAAAGTTTTCATACTGATTTAAGCTCCCGGACAGGTGAACGAGTGATGGTATTTAAATTATGTAATGATCTAGAGAAAAATCTTTAATGTAAATATTTTATGATCACTGCTATTCAAGCCAAGCAGAGGGCATAATGCTTTTAAATTATTAGCTGCTGCTTCTTTTGTTTTACAATTATGTCATCATTAATATTTTTTATTCATAACCTAAGCGGACATAAAGAGATATCAATTCATAACACACTGTCTTGTTATTCCTGCAGAAAGATCTAACATCCGCTTTTGTTACGAGCGGATGTTTTTTTACATCTAATTAAAATGCATGAATGTGATGCTGGTGCTTAGTCAATGCTAAATTCATTTTAACTGGAAGTCATGAAAAACATCCAAAATACCCGAACACAAACATCCGTGAAACGTAGGCCTCGTAACCTTGCGAATAGTGTTGTTTACCCCCTTAGCCAAAGGGTTTTATTGATTTAAATTAGAAGCTTTGCTTCGATTAACAAAGTCACCGCCGGGTTCCCCCAAGAATAATATGAATATGAGACCCATTCGAAAGTGTAGGGTTTTTGATATGCTGTCTTCAGTTTCATTTCTCAGAATTAGTCTGAAAAAAGCTGAGTACCAAAAAACGAATTGACATATCGAAATATAACGATATAATATTTGATATGGAGCCAATTGAAGTATTTAAAGCTTTATCAAATGAATCAAGGCTGCAAATTTTACAATGGCTGAAGGAGCCCGATCGTCATTTTGCACCCCATGAAGGGATTGATATGAACACAATCGGGGTATGTGTCAGTCAAATAACAGACAAATTGAAAATGACGCAATCGACAGCTTCTCAATATCTTACCATCCTTTTAAGAGCCGGCTTGATTAAGGCGGAGCGTATTGGAAAGTACACATATTACAAAAGAGATGAAGAAGCCATTGGGAAACTTGCTGACTTTCTTAAAACAGAGATATAAAAATAAACATCAAAAGATGTTTATTTTTACACCATACATATCGACATATTACGATGTGTTTATTTTTTGTAATAACATATCGATATTTCGTGATATGTTTATTAATGATTAAGGAGTGAATGCTTTATGTCTAATACTTGGAAAATTTATATTTTAGCCATTGTCAGCTTTTTAGTTGGAACCTCAGAGTACATCATTTCGGGAATTTTGGATCACATTGCTCATACACTCGGGATAACCTTGGCCGCCGCGGGCCAGCTTATTACCATTTTTTCACTTGTATATGCTCTTTCCACACCCGTACTTATGGCGTTGACAGCAAGTATGGATAGACGCAAATTGATGAAGTATGCCCTAGGTTTGTTTGTGTTCGGTAATGTCCTGGCTTTTGTGCTCCCTGGTTATGGATGGTTTATTGCAGCGCGGATCATTATGGCGATGGGAGCAGGTGTGGTCGTTGTTACCGCATTAACGATTGCGGCTAAGATTGCATCAGAAGGGAAGCAGGGCAGTGCCATCGCTACTGTCGTGATGGGATTTACCGCTTCTTTAATCATTGGTGTTCCACTTGGAAGAATGATAGCAGTTGCACTAGGCTGGAAGTCTGTATTTGGAGCAATTGCTTTGTTGGGATTGATCGCAATGGCAGTTATATTCTTTACTCTTCCGCATACTGAAGGGGATAAACCTGTGCCTTTGCTTCAACAGCTTGCTCTTTTCAAAAAACGGAAAGTGGCTATGGGATTATCAATCACTTTCTTCTGGCTCGGGGGATATTCTGTTGCTTACACTTATTTGTCACCGTATCTCTTGAACATCTCAGGTATAAACGGCAAGCTGCTTAGCGGTGTTTTGCTTATATTTGGAATTGCCAGTTTGGTTGGATCGAAGTTTGGGGGATATAGCACCGACAAATGGGGAGTGCCCTTTACACTTGTTGGCGGGATGACATTGCATATCGTCACACTGATTCTTCTGTCATTTGTTACTGATTCCTATATCGGAGTGTTGGTGATTCTCATATTATGGTCGTTTGCCGCATGGTCCACCGGTCCGACACAGCAATTTCACTTAGCTACAATAGAACCGGAAATGTCAGGTGTTTTGCTCAGCATGAATCAGTCCATGATGCAACTCGCCATGGCAGTTGGCGCAGGGATAGGAGGGGTTTTTGTAGAAAACGTATCATTAGCCTCGATTACCTGGATTGGTGCATTAGGGGTTATGATTGCCATTATTGCATCATTGCTGATTTTCCATTCACAACCGAAACAGACGCTAAAAGATATCAATCATTAATTTCGAAAGATCTAACATCCGCTCGTTATACAAGCGGGTGTTTTTTTATAACCCCAAGTAGAAGACACACTGAAGCTGAAAGAGATTTTTGCCGACGGAGATCATCTGAGGTACAACAAGTTATAATATACTAGGAATGGAAATAACGGATGGCGGAAAGGTTCTAACGCTTCTCGCCTGTAAGAACATTACTTTGAGGATGTGTCATCGTGAATCAAAAGACGTACATTGAAATGAGCAGAACATCGCAGTACATCAACAAATTGAGAGGGTATTCAGTGTTAATTGATGGGGCTGAGATGGGAAATATCAAAGATGGAGGGAGGCTGCGAATTGATTTGCCGCCTGGTGAACATGTTATTCAAGTGAAGATTGCTTGGTGTACAAGCCCAACTTTGAGGTTTACTTTAGCGGAAGGAGAAGTGTTGAAGTTTAGATGCGGAAGTCCGATCCGGGGATGGAAGTTGCTTTTGGCGCTTTTTTCTGTTTTGGGCCGTCCTGAAAATCATCTGTTTATCGAGCAGGAAGAAGAGAAAAAGGCTTTGTGTGAATACATGAATTGAATACCGCTGAATTACGTTTTGTATTTAAGTAGCAGCCCTCTCCTTGCTGCGATAAGAGATTCTTTTTCTTTCTCTTATAAAATTTATATAATAGGGAGAAAGAAATGGGGTGGACAGCATATGTTTAAAAAAATCATCAAAACGATTAAGTACCTCTCAAGCAGTTCTAGTGACCGATATCGCAGACACCGGCATTACAGCAGCAGCCGGCGCAGACATTATCGCAGCTACAGCAGCAGCTCGGGCAAAAGAAGACACTACGACCGTTATGGCGGGAGTCATCGTTACAAACGCCGGAGCTACAGCAGCAGTTGATCCGAAAAAAGTTCTTGTTCCGCTTTTGGGACAAGGGTTTTTTTATGTGACCGATTGAATGGCCCGGTTTAGATCCTCGCGAATGGAAGCGGTGTGCTGATACTCTTCATCAATGCCCAATAATTTTTTCAGCAGCAGGGTTACTTCTTTTGTCAGCGTTAATTCCTCCAGCCAAGTGCCGTTTTTCTTCTTTTTCTCTTTATATTGAGAGTACAGCAGAAATAACAGCGTTTCTCCGAGATCGAAGAAGTCATCCTGTTTTCGCACCTTTATTTCCTCCGTTTCTTCAGGAGTCAATTGCTTTGCAAGGCCGAAATCGATGAGGCAGAGCCTGCCGTTATTGATGATGATATTAGGTGTTCTGATATCGCTGTGAAAGATAAGGCGATCATGCAGGTATTCTATAATCTCAAGCAGCTGCGAAATCATCTGTAATGCCATAAGATCTGTAAACGGCTGTTTTCGAAAAAATAATAATTCTTCTATATTCTCTCCCTCAATGAGCTGCATGACATAATAAGCCTGTCCGTCTATGATGAAATCGTCTATGAAGTCCGGAATTTGCGGGTGGTGAATGCTTTTGAGCAGTTTTATTTCCTGTTGGAACCGGACTTTCTCTTTTTCCTTTTTGGCTTTTGTCGGCCGAAGCTTTTTTAAGACATAAGGTGTTTGAGTTAGGATATCGGTGCACAAATAAACCAAACCGTAGCCGCCCATGCCGAGGCATTCTTCAATTCTGTATTGATGATTTAAGATAATGCCGTTCTTTAGAGGGCGGTCAAATAGCAGTTTTTTTAGAAGTTTTAATGCCATGTCTGCACTTCCCTTGGTTGTACTGACTATAGTTTACCTTCTAGACTGAGAATAAAAAAGAGCCGGATAACCGGCTCGGTATAAGTTAAAACTGCTTTGTCACGTCGTATTCATAATCTATTTTTGCTTTGACATTGCTCATCGTCGATCTGGCAGTCGCTAATGTATTATATTTAAAACTCCATACCTTTGCCACACTGAGTTGATCTGACAAAGAGATATCATAAGACCCAGAAGTCGAGCTGTTTACAAGGGCACGGCGCCATTCGTTATTTTCGCTTGTCATGATCAGGTGTCGTGTATTTCCCTGGCTTGGTGTTTGAGTGGCGGTTGTTTGCACTCTGGTTACAATGGCATCACGCGGTATCCCAGATTGGTTTGTTACATCAACCTTGATCACGCTGGAGTCTGAACCTGAGGGGCTAAGGCTTGTATTTCCTTTATTTTCAGCAATGCCGCTGAATTGGAATGTTCCGCTGCCTGATTTGATTCGGTCTTCAATTGAAAGCGTAAAGTACATGTTTCCAGTCTAGGTGCCTCGTGACACTTTCACATAGAAGGTATCCGTCGTGTTTTGGGCGTCTGCATTTGCATAAATAAAAGAAGAGAACGTATTGGGGTTAATGACTTCTGTGCCTTGAGAAACAGGTATTCTGTTCTTATCGTAAATTTCAATTTTCATCCCTGTATACGCGCTCTGGTATGTACTTCTCACGTATACCTTTTCTCCCTTATTAGCCGTAAAAGTGAAATAGGCTTCATCTTGACCGGCTTCCAGTATCGTTGTATCGATATTTTTATATTTCCAATAACCGATTGGCATTGCGGTATCAAATGAATTGTTTCCTGTGATAGCAGTGATGCCGGCAGCTGATGCCGAATACGTAAAGGTGAATAAGACAGACAGCATAATAGCAAATGGAATAAGCCATTTTTTCGCCATGTAAACAACCTCCTTTTATTTCCATCATACATAATAACGGTTTTTGTGTAAATAAATGTTTTTTGAGGTTAATATATACATCATAACCACCGATAAAAAAGAGTAAGAGAGAATACTCGGGAGGGAATTCAATGCGTCTGAATCGGCAATTTATCCGCACTCAGCTGATGGCACAGAATATATTAAGCAAGAATGCGCCTGCCAAACGGGAGAATTTGACTGAAAGGACAGCGGCAGTTCTAGAAAAGGCATACAGCAGGCTTGAGCCACGATCTTCAACTGTGGGAATCAATCAGTTCAATTATTCTAAAACCAGTGTGTCGGGAAACAGCGGGACGTTCAGCAAAGTGTATCAATCAGCGAATGACCGAACAGTGACAGACACAGGGAAAGAAACAGTGATAGAATCCAATAACGCCTATGACTCTGAGAGTGAAATCAGAATCAAAATACTAGATGAAAAATACAGCAGGATGAATGCCATAAACAAATCAAAGCCTGATCCATTAGGCTATATTAAGGATAAGTACCAAAATTCAAAGTCTCCTTATTTCAGAAGTGACCTGTCTGCCGCAGAAAGACAGGCTGCTTACGATAATGAAACAGAATGGCTATTCAAAGGCAAGGCCCAAAACTATAACCTCCAGGATGCTGCGTTTCGCAATGTTACATTTAATGGAGAAGTGGAAGCTGAGAATGAAAAGGTGTATCAGCGGAGCCAGGTTAACCAGCAGTTGCAAGTGCTTTTGAATCGGAGCCATATTCACATTCCGGAGGGGACAGAGCTGACGTTTACGATTACGCCGATTGATTATCAGGTGCGGGTGAGCGGGACAGACGATCAGGATCTGATCAAGCAAATTGAGCAAGCGCTGCAATCTGGAGACAACAGCAAAGAACTATTTTTGCACATCATGAAAAGCCAAAGCAGTGATTCAACACAATTTTCCAAAGAGGCCTATAAAAAGTATCAGGCTGCTCGTGAGATGTACGAAGTCACAGGCTACCATTTGAAGGATTTAGAAGTGATTGATGGGCGGTATGTAACGCCTGATGGACGTGACTTATTAGACGTCTATAAAGAAGAGCTTGAAAAAGATCCTGCGCAAAAAGAGACGGCCTCTTATGCTATATCTCACTATCGTTCAGAGCTTAGTGAAATTGCGGAAGCTGGGTATGATGCCATTCCGGATTTCATCTTATCAATTGATTACAGCAATGGATCTCTGAGAGATGTGGGACAAAGCAAGAGCTATGGAACCGGAGATACCGGGTGGCTTGAAGCATTAAAGCGTCAAACGGGCGTAAATTATTAGGTAAGCTGTTCATTTAGAACAGCTTATTTTTTATTTGAATAATAAAATTATAATTTTAATATTCAAATAATTTTATTATTTTTATATAGAAGATTTTAAATGAAGTGAATGATTCAAAACTCAGCGCAAAGGTGTTTGTCTGAAAAAAACAATTGTATTTTCCAGAGAAATTTATTATGATGAAATAAGTAATTTAGGAGATTATATAACAATTTTTAGTTTGAATTTTCTGATTGTTATCACTGAGTGATGTGGGGGCAAGCAGATCTGCTGTTTGTTTTCTCATTTGTGATTATTTTTGTTAGGAGGAGGAAGAGGAGTGGCAAATAAAGAATTAAAGAGGGGCCTGGGCGCGCGTCATATTCAGATGATCGCCTTGGGCGGTACGATCGGTGTTGGCTTGTTTATGGGGTCTGCCAGCACGATTTCATGGACTGGCCCATCTGTCCTTCTGGCTTATGCAATATGCGGAATTTTTATCTTTTTTATTATGCGTGCGATGGGTGAAATGCTGTATGTCGAGCCGAGTACAGGTTCTTTTGCAACATTCGGCCATCAATATATTCATCCGCTGGCAGGTTATATAACAGCATGGAGCAACTGGTTCCAGTGGATTATCGTCGGCATGTCAGAAATTATCGCTGTCGGTTCTTATATGAAGTATTGGTTCCCGGACTTGCCTGCTTGGATACCTGGTATCGTGGCAATGGTGATTCTTGGCGCGGCGAACTTAATTTCTGTTAAGTCGTTTGGTGAATTTGAATTTTGGTTTGCGATGATTAAAATCGTGACGATTATCTTGATGATTATTGCGGGGATCGGAATTATTTTCTTCGGTTTTGGCAACGGCGGAGATGCGATCGGATTGTCGAATCTGTGGTCTCACGGGGGCTTCTTTGCAGGAGGTTTCTCAGGTTTCTTCTTTGCGCTGTCGCTTGTCATTGCGGCTTATCAAGGAGTTGAGCTGATCGGGATTACAGCGGGCGAAGCGAAGGACCCGCAAAACACGCTAAGAAACGCGATTCAAAGTATTATCTGGCGTATTTTGATTTTCTACATTGGCGCTATTTTTGTGATTGTGACGGTGTATCCTTGGGATGAGCTCAATTCACTCGGAAGTCCGTTCGTGTCAACGTTCTCGAAAATCGGAATTACGGCAGCGGCCGGCATTATTAACTTTGTTGTGATTACAGCGGCAATGTCGGGCTGTAACAGCGGAATTTTCAGTGCGGGCCGCATGCTGTATACACTGGGTGTAAATGGACAAGCACCGAAATTCTTTACGAAGATTTCACGCAACGGTGTGCCGCTGTATGGCACAATTGCGGTGCTGATCGGTTTGGCTGTCGGTGTTGTACTAAACTATATCGCACCGCCGAAGATCTTTGTCTATGTATACAGCGCAAGTGTGCTTCCTGGGATGATTCCTTGGTTTATCATTTTGATCAGCCATATCGGATTCAGAAAAGCGAAGGGCGCCGCATTAGATAAACATCCATTTAAAATGCCATTTGCTCCTTTTACAAACTATTTGACGATTGCTTTCTTGCTGATGGTCCTAGTCGGCATGTGGTTTAACGATGATACTCGTCTCTCTCTGATTGTAGGCGTGATTTTCTTAGCACTTGTGGTCATTAGTTATTATGTGTTTGGGATAGGTAAACGCACACAAGCCAATTTGACAAAAAGCCAACAAGCAGCTGAATAACGATAAAAAGAGACATTTACGGATGTCTCTTTTTTTATTTTTCGCGTATGGATTTTCCCTATTTTAGCAAGCTATAGGGTAAAGATAGCAGAAGGAAAGGTGTTCATAAAATGGATGTTACACTCGGTTATTTGCGTGAATCACTTTCAAATCATCTTGAGAATGAGGTCTGCCAGCGGATTTGCAAGAAGATGCTTGCGAAGCGGTATGCGAATGAAGAGGAATTTGTAAAAGACTTAGATGATAATGAAATGTCTTTTTTGAACCATGTATTAGAAAAAGAAATTAAGTATGCGCAGAATGAACAGGATCAAAAACGGGCCAAGGAATTAAACGAGGTGTATGAATTACTGCTTTGAGAAAGGCGGGTTAAGGAATGGGAGCAATTGAACGAAGCGGATATACATTTCAGCCGGAGTTTAGCGTTGTCCGTCAAAACGGAGCCATCCATGTGTACCATCAAGGAGAATTTGTGGAAGAAATCGAATTTGAATTTAACGGGAAATATCCCGATCATGATTTGATTGAAGAGCTTGTGAATCATTATTGTTTTGAGCATGAGATTTAGAGCCCTGCCATGCAGGGCTCTTTCACTTATGATGTGATCAAGCCATACTTTTTCAGGATATCCACGGTGATGTTTTTGGCTTTTGTACCAGAATCATCGACATTGGTGACAAAGACATAAGAGCCATGCTCTGTTTTGATGAATCCGACAAACCAGCCTAATCCCATATCAGTCAGGCGGGTTCCGGTTTTCCCGTAAAGCGTATAATGATCGCCTTCCTCTTGAATCATCATGCGCTTGACGGTTTTCATCACCGGCTTGTCAAATGGAAGCTCCTCTTTAAATAGCTTCTCCAAAAAGGCTTCTTGTTCCAGCGGAGATATTGTCAGAGAGCTTTGCAGCCAAAACTGGTCGATTCCACCGCTGATATCCTCGTTGCCGTAAGATAGTATGTGAAGCCATGTTTTCATTCTTTCCTCGCCGATATCCCGCGCTAACGCTTGATAATACCAGATTGCGGATTCGCGCATGGCCGAGCCAAGCGTATGGTCGCGGTTCCATGATTCGAATTCACGCTTGACCCCGTCCCATCGTTTAACATCGTATTCATCTCTTACAGCTTTGACCTGCAAACCAATTAAGGCGTTCACGACTTTATAGGTGGACTGCGGGGTTTGTCTTTGATTTGCCCGTTCTCTGTTGTAGACAAATGTCTGATCCTTTTGCAAATCGTGGAGTATGAAGGTTCCATCCGTATCCTTGAATTCATCATCGACATTCATTCTGCTGACATTCAAGTGCTTTTCATGAGCAGATGATGCTGCGTGGACGGAGAAGCCGCCGATCCCTGCAATACTCAGCACAAGCACAACATATATCCATTTCTTCATTTTGTTCTCCCCTTTATTTTGATTAACTATCTTTTCTCTCTTTCGTTTGTTCTTCCTTTAAAAAATAATCAAAAGCGCGTAAATTTGGTTTTACAAACAAATACTGTTACTGGGTTTATATTCGGAAGATAACGTGAAAATAGAGGGTAAAAAGAAAGGCAGGGTAAGCGGATGAATGAGCAGATTCCACATGACAAAAGTCTTGATAACAGCCTGACGCTGCTACAGGAAGGATATTTATTTATTAAAAACAGAGCAGAGCGCTACAATTCAGATCTGTTTCAGGCCCGTTTATTGGGAAAAAACTTTATTTGCATGACTGGCGCTGAGGCGGCGAAGGTGTTTTATGATACGGATCGGTTCCAGCGGCAGGGCGCTTTGCCGAAGCGCGTGCAGAAAACGCTGTTTGGCGTCAATGCGATCCAGGGAATGGATGGCAGTGCGCATATCCATCGGAAGATGCTTTTTCTGTCATTGATGACACCGCCGCATCAAAAACGTTTGGCTGAGTTGATGACAGAGGAGTGGAAAGCAGCAGTCACAAGATGGGAGAAGGCAGATCAGGTTGTGTTATTTGAAGAAGCAAAAGAAATTCTGTGCCGGGTAGCGTGCTATTGGGCAGGTGTTCCGCTGAAGGAAACGGAAGTCAAAGAGAGAGCGGATGACTTCATTGACATGGTCGACGCGTTCGGTGCTGTGGGACCGCGGCATTGGAAGGGAAGAAGAGCAAGGCCTCGTGCGGAAGAGTGGATTGAAGTCATGATTGAAGATGTACGCGCCGGCTTGCTCAAAACACCTGCCGGAACAGCGCTGCATGAAATGGCGTTTCACAAACAAGAAGATGGAAGCGAGTTGGATTCCCGGATAGCAGCCATTGAACTGATTAATGTACTGCGGCCTATTGTTGCCATTTCTTACTTTCTTGTGTTTTCAGCTTTGGCGCTTCATGAGCATCCGAAGTATAAGAAATGGCTGCGGTCGGGTAGCAGCCGGGAAAGAGAAATGTTTGTGCAGGAGGTTCGCAGATATTATCCGTTCGGCCCGTTTTTAGGGGCGCTTGTCAAAAAGGACTTTGTATGGAATAACTGTGAGTTTAAGAAGGGAACATCGGTATTACTTGATGTATATGGAACGAATCACGATCCTCGTCTATGGAATCATCCCGATGAATTCCGGCCGGAACGATTTGCGGAGCGGGAGGAAAATCCGTTTGATTTGATTCCTCAAGGCGGAGGGCACGCCGAGAAAGGCCATCGCTGTCCAGGGGAGGGCATTACAATTGAAGTCATGAAAGCGAGCCTGGATTTTCTCGTCAATCAGATTGAATACGACGTTCCGGAACAATCACTTCATTACAGTCTCGCCAGAATGCCGTCGTTGCCTGATAGCGGCTTTGTAATGAGCGGAATCAGACGGAAAAGGTAAATCAAAAAAGCTCTCTTCCTTATCGAAGAGAGCTTTTTAATTACTTCTTTTTTTCATCGTAGTATTGGACGGGATACATGGAGCCTTCTGATACCATTTTGTTGTCCTCGATATCTTGTGGGTCCGGGTGGCCGGCTTTATCGACTGGGAACGTTTCCATGTCTGGCTGTTTTGTTATTTTCATCTTCATGCTGTGAATGAATTCTCTTGCTTTTTGGCGATTTGACGGGTCTTTTAATAGATAAGAAGTGATGCCGACAGTTGAAACAGCGAGACCTGAAAGTAACAGTTTTTGTTTCATGGTGATACTCCTTTCTATTTTAAGAGTAGTGTTTCCTGTATCATTCCCGTTTTGGTTATAGCTAAACCTATTATGTTTTTATCATTCGAATTTTCAGTAAATTCCATTTTTGAAAAACTAGTGACTTCATTCCTGTATTGGAAGGTAATATACATTGATTTATTATTATTTTTAGACAAAATTCGATAAATATTGACAAACTAAAGTAATCAGAATAATAATATAATTAGCAAGAGAATGCCATCATACATGAAAGGTGTTTACGATATGAATCAATTGCATCGAAGAATGGGAACGTTTTCCCTCATGATGGTCGGGCTCGGGTCAATGATTGGCTCAGGCTGGCTGTTCGGGGCGTGGCGTGCGGCCCAAATAGCAGGACCAGCTGCTATTATTTCATGGATTATTGGAATGGTCGTCATTTTATTTATTGCTCTTTCTTATAGTGAATTAGGATCTATGTTCCCTGAAGCCGGGGGAATGGTAAAATATACGCAATATTCACACGGTTCGTTTATCGGTTTTATTGCAGGCTGGGCCAACTGGATTGCGATTGTGTCTGTTATTCCGGTTGAAGCGGTGGCCTCTGTTCAATATATGAGCTCTTGGCCTTGGGAATGGGCGAAATGGACAAGCAGTTTGGTGAAGAATGGAACACTGACTGGGGAGGGACTGGCATTTGCCTCTGTATTGCTTCTCATTTATTTCCTGCTGAACTACTGGACAGTCAATCTATTTTCTAAAGCGAATTCATTCATTACAATTTTTAAAATTATTATTCCGGGTCTGACGATTGGAGCTTTGCTGTTTGTCGGATTCCACGGAGAAAACTTTACTGACGGTCAAAGCATTGCGCCGAATGGCTGGGCGAGTGTGCTGACAGCGGTGGCCACTTCCGGTATCGTTTTTGCGTTTAATGGTTTCCAAAGCCCGATTAATATGGCGGGTGAAGCAAAAAATCCGGGAAAATCAATTCCGATTGCAGTTGTCGGCTCTCTTTTCGTTGCAACAGTCATTTATGTCCTGCTGCAGATCGCCTTCATCGGAGCGGTGAATCCTTCTGATATTGCTCACGGCTGGAGCCATCTGAACTTTAATTCTCCTTTTGCTGATTTGGCGATCGCGCTGAATATTAACTGGCTGGTGATTGTGTTATATGCGGATGCATTTGTATCACCGTCTGGAACTGGGATTACGTATACGGCGACAACGTCCCGAATGATTTACGGAATGGAAAAAAACAAATATATGCCGAGTATATTCGGGAAGCTTCACCCGATTTACGGCGTGCCGCGACAAGCAATGTTCTTTAACTTGATTGTTTCGTTCATCTTTTTGTTCCTGTTCAGAGGGTGGGGCGTGTTAGCAGAAATTATTTCTGTTGCTACGTTAATTTCTTATATCACCGGCCCGGTTACAGTGATGACATTGAGACGGACGGGGAAAGACCTGTACAGGCCTCTTCGTTTAAAAGGCTTAAACGTGATTGCGCCGCTTGGATTTATCTTTGCGTCGCTAGTGCTGTATTGGGCCCGCTGGCCGTTAACAGGACAGGTTCTGTTTATTATTCTGATCGGTCTGCCGATTTACTTCTATTATCAGGCGAAGGCGAAATGGAAAGGGTTTGGCCGAAACTTCAAAGCCGGCGTCTGGATGGTGTTTTATCTGCTGGCCATGATGGTCATTTCTTATTTGGGCAGTGATAAATTCGGCGGCCTGAATGTCATTCATTATGGCTGGGATATGGTTCTGATTGCGATGGTATCACTTGTATTCTATGTGTGGGCGCTGAAGAGCGGCTATCAGACAGAATACTTAAAGGATGCGAAAGAGATAAATTCTCAGCTGCTTAATGGACAGTCAGAAGCTGCTGCCGGAAAAGAATAAATGAAAACCTTGCGCAGAGGGCGCAAGGTTTTTTTGTTGATAGCCATATCGGTTCAAAATGTTACACCATTGTAAATTCAATTTAGGTTTTAAAGGCCCATTGTTAAGTTAGTGTAAATTTGTTAGGAGATTCATTTACATTCATATGAACTTGAAACATAATCATAGGGAGTTTTGCTGATATATGTCGAGACAGAGGTGAAAGCGTTGACGATTGATATCCAAACATTACTGTTCGAATTTTTCGGGGGTCTCGGTATTTTCCTAATTGGAATTAAGTTCATGGGAGACGGACTTCAGAAATCGGCTGGGGATAGATTGAGAAATATATTAGACCGTTTTACAAGCAATCCGCTGATGGGCGTATTGGCGGGCATCATTGTGACGGTTTTGATTCAAAGCAGCTCGGGAACGACGGTTATTACCGTCGGGCTTGTCAGTGCGGGCTTTATGACGCTTCGTCAGGCCATTGGTGTTATTATGGGAGCCAATATTGGAACAACGGTTACCGCGTTTATTATCGGGATTGACATAGGGGCTTATGCTTTGCCGATTATTGCTGTCGGCGGATTTTTACTGTTTTTCTTTAAGCATAAACATGTGCAAAATGCCGGTCAGATTGTGTTTGGGTTTGGGGCTCTGTTTTATGGGCTGGAGTTAATGAGCGGCGGCATGAAACCGCTCCGTTCACTTGAGGCATTTCATGATTTAACTGTCAGTATGAGCTCTAATCCGGTTCTAGGTGCTGTCATTGGGACTTTGTTTACGGTTCTTGTGCAAAGCTCCAGCGCCACGATCGGCATCTTGCAAGGTTTATTCTCAGATGGGCTGATTGATATTAACGGTGCGCTGCCAGTGTTATTCGGTGATAATATCGGGACGACGATCACCGCGGTTCTTGCGTCTTTAGGTGCATCTGTTGCGGCGAGACGTGCTGCTGCTACTCATGTGCTGTTTAACCTAATCGGGACAGCGATTTTCCTGATTTTTCTTAAGCCGTTTACAGCATTGATTTTGTCTCTTCAGGCTTCGATGGGGCTTGATCCGAAAATGACAATTGCATTCGCACATGGAATCTTTAATACGACCAACACGATTATACAGCTTCCTTTTGTCGGGATATTGGCTTTGATCGTAACAAAACTGATTCCGGGCAAGGATTCTATGGTCGAATATAAGTCGCATCTTGATCCGATTTTTATTGAACAATCGCCATCTATTGCTCTCGGACAGGCAAAAGAAGAAGTGATCCAAATGGGGAATTTTGCGGTGCAGGGGCTGGAAGTCACAAAGCAGTTTTTGGTGACAAAGCAGCCAAAATATGCGGCCAATGCATATCAGATAGAGGATGCGGTTAACAATCTCGACCGGAAAATTACCGATTATTTGATCGAACTTTCTTCAAGTTCTCTCTCAGAGCACGAGTCTGAGGAGCATCATATGTTGATGGATACGGTCAGAGACATTGAAAGAATCGGAGATCACTTCGAAAATGTGATTGAATTGATAGAATATCAGCAGTCGCATCGTGTGGTTATTACTGAATCTGCCATGGCGGATTTAATTGAAATGATGGATTTGACGATTTCTACTGTGAAGGCGTCCATAGAAGCTTTGCACCACGCTGATGCAAAGATAGCTGAACAAGTCATTGAAAAAGAAGATGACATTGACAAAATGGAACGGAAGCTTCGCAAAAAGCATATTATCCGTTTGAATGAAGGGCTGTGTACTGGACAAGCGGGCATCGTCTTTGTTGATATGATCAGCAACTTGGAGCGTATCGGCGATCATGCGGTAAATATTGCTGAAGCTGTTATTGGTGAAAATTAATGAGGAAAAAGCATAGAATCCTAGGATTCTATGCTTTTTTGTAGTCTTTTTTCACTTTCTGGAAGACATCAGGGTAATTTGTGAACACTCCTGTCACGCCCCAATCAAGCAGGCGGTGCATATCTGCTTCTGTATTGACTGTGTAAGGGTGCAGCAGGAGGCCGTGGCTGCGGATCATACGGACGTTTTCTTGATTCAAAGCTTTATAATCCGGGCCTGCACCGACAGCGTATGTTTTGATTTCTTCCAGTTCAGCATCTGTCATTGACGCCATTTGTTTGGCTTCCAGCAATTGAACAGTTGGCAGTTTTGGCTGTAATTGATGGACTTTTAACAGGCTTTCTTTGCTGAACGATTGAATGATCACCTGGCCGGGCTTAGAATGTTTGCCCAGTAATTTATGTTTCTGCAAAGAAGCGATCAGTTTTTCCTCCATACCAGGGTAGGTGTCAGGCGATTTTGTTTCAATGTAGTAGTTCGCGTGCTTTCCGAAACGGTCTAATACTTCTTCTAATGTAGGAACTTTAAGGCCGGCGTACTGCGGCTTCGCTTTTTCAGGATAAGCTTTATTAAACCAAGAACCGGCGTCCAGCTTCTTAATGTCTGCGAGCGTATGATCTTTCACCCAGCCCGTTCCGTTTGTGGTGCGGTCCAGTTTTTCGTCGTGCATGACAATCAATTTCCCGTCTTTTGTCATTTGCAGATCCAATTCAATATAATCTGCTTTCATTTTTTGAGCGGTTTCGTAAGACAGAATCGTGTGCTCAGGCACATATCCAGAAGCCCCTCTGTGTGCGACAGTCAGGATACGGTCAGGTGACAGCAGGTTTCCTTTTGACGCTGCTGACACTGGCGTTGTCATAAATGCGAGTAAGCCCAGCGACAGAACAACCAAGGCAAGTATTCTATTTTTTCTCATGATTTCTCCTCCTTATTGATAAAGACTACTTGTCTTTCATATTAAAAAATGGATGTAAACGGCGTGTTGGAAAATGATTAATCTTTTATGTGTCTTTCTTAAACGTGCTCTGCCCGTTTTCCTGTATTCCACGTCAAAGCCAAGAAGACGATGGCAAGAATGCAGGAAGAGATCAGCATGATAAAGCCGCCGTTCCAATCAAACCGGTCAACGACAAAGCCCATAATGGCGTTTGCAAAGGCGGATCCGCCGATGTATCCGAAAAATCCAGTCAAACCGGCTGCAGTACCGGCTGCTTTTTTCGGTGCTAGATCGATCGCTTGCAGGCCGATCAGCATAACAGGTCCGTAGATTAAGAAGCCGATGCTGATCAAGGCGATATTGTCTACGAGCGGATTGCCGGCCGGATTCAGCCAGTACACCAGTACGGCAATGAAAACGCCCGCCATAAACAAAACGCCTGCCGGTGCCCGGCGGCTTTTGAAGAATCGGTCACTGATCCAGCCGCATAAAATGGTTCCCGGTATGCCGGCATATTCGTAAAGAAAATAGGACCAGCGCGAGTCTTCAGGAGAAAAGCCTTTGGCTTCTGTTAAGTAAGTAGGCGCCCAGTCAACCACGCCGTATCGCACGAAATAAACAAATACATTGGCAAACGCGATATACCAAAGAAATTTGTTATTCAGCACATATTGAAAAAGGATTTCTTTTGTTGTTAATTCCTTTTCCTGATTTTTAAAAGCGTGTTTTGGATAGTCATTCCGATACTCTTCAATTGGCGGGAGTCCGCAGGATTGAGGCGTATCACGAACCAATAAAACAATTAAAAATGAAATGATAATGGCGATGATGGCAGGGAAGAAAAACACGCTTTTCCAAGTGACGAACATCGCGATGCCAAGAGTGACAAGCGGAGCAAGAATACCGCCGCCTATGTTATGTGCGACATTCCAGATCGACATTTTTGTGCCGCGTTCACTTATAGAAAACCAATGGGCCATTGTCCTGCCGCATGGCGGCCAGCCCATTCCTTGAAACCATCCGTTGATAAACATAAAGATAAACATGATGGTGACGCTCGAAGTCACCCACGGCATTGAAACGAATAGAATATTAACGATTGCTGATAAAAATAGGCCTGTTGCGAGAAAATATCTCGGATTACAGCGGTCAGACACCATTCCCATGATGAATTTGCTGAAGCCGTACGCAATGGACACAGCGGCCAGCACCAAACCCAGTTCTGTTTTGGAAAATCCCTGTTCCTGCAGATAAGGAATGGCAAAGGCAAAGTTTTTCCGCAGCAGGTAGTAGCCTGCGTAGCCAATGAAAATACCAATGAATACTTGCAGCCTGAGCCGTTTATAAGCCGCATCCATCTTTGAATCATCCAGTCTCTCAATGTGTGGAGCCGGTTTAAATATATGAAGCATTAAAAATTATCCCCCTTTGCTGTTTGTGCTGGATGTGTGGAGTTCCTCCTTTCTGAAAAACAAAAAGAGCCAGAAAACACCCCTTGTCAAAAGGGGTTGGATTCCTGGCTCTCCTCATCTCCATCCAAGCTATTAACTTATTATGATAGCGCTTTCTTAAGTTATCATAGTCTAGAGCGAATGTAAACGGGTAATTTCAAATTGGTATTAAGAAAGTAAATATTATCCTTTTACTAAATGGAGTTATGTTTTTTTACTGGCAGCATAAAAATCTGGAGGGAGGCTGTTGCAGGTGGATGAATTAGATATCGCATTCGGTATTTTACCGTTAGGAATTATGTTGTTGTCGATTGTCGGGACTTGTATTTGTAAAAACGCGTATCTGATGCCAATGCTTAGTTTGGTGATTTCTCTAGTGCTCACCTTTACCACTTTTAATGAATCATTTTTGGGATGGGCTGTAGTCTATAGCTTGATTTCCCTGGCTTTATCCTATATCACATTGATTGTGGTAAGGAAAAGGAAAGCATCAGGAAAATAAAAATGCCTTACTTTCTCCTGTATCGTTGACTTAGGCAACTATATAAGAATATAATTGACTTAATCAACGATATGAGAAGGTGGGATTGATTTGAAAACAAGTGAATCATCTGTCGGATTAAAATTCAGAAAGTTCAATCGATTTTATACGAAGGTCCTTGGTTTTCTTAATGAGCACATTTACGACAGTCCGTTTTCCTTAACGGAAACACGGATATTATTTGAAATTTATAATACGCCCAATTGTACGGCAAAAGCCCTTCAGGATAAGCTGGAGCTTGACCGGGGATATGTCAGCAGGATTTTAAAGCAATTTGAAAAAGAAGATTTAATCTATAAACAGAAGAGCAAAGAGGACGCCCGTCACCATTATATTTTTGTTACAGAAACCGGAAAATCGATTTATAAAAAGCTGGAGGAGAAAGCCAACGAACAAGTAGAACTGATGCTGAAGGAAATCAACCAAAAGGACCAGCACAAGCTTGCCGAGGCGATGGCAGAGATTGAAGCGATCCTTTCACAGTCGCTTTCTGCCAGAACATCAGAGATATCGATTAGAGATTATTTTCTGTCGGATGATCTTCAACTCCTTATTGAGAAACAAAGACAATTTTATGCGGAGGCTCACGGTTGGGACGACACGTTTTTAGCTTACCTTCAGGAGACATTTGACGCTGACATCGAAAAAATATGGATTGCGGAAAGCGGCGGGAAATTTGCCGGCTCTGTCGGGTTGGTCAAGCATGATGATAAGACAGTCCAGCTCAGATGGTTTCTGGTTGATGCGGCTTTTAGGGGCAGGGGGCTCGGCACTCAATTGCTGGAGCATCTGGTTGCATACTGCCAAGACATGAAGTTTGACCGCATTTTCCTTTGGACGGTGAGCACCATGGCTGAGGCTCGTCCGCTCTACGAAAAATTTGGATTCAGGATAAGTGAAGTGAAACAAGAAGCGCCATTATGGGGACAGCAGCTTACAGAAGAACGGTGGGATTTGGAGCTGTCATGAAAAGACTGCACTATGCTTGGATCATCGTCTCCGTCACCTTTTTGATCTTATTGGCGGTTCAGGGGGTGCGGCTGTCGTTTGGTGCGTTTGTGGAGCCGTGGGAACGGCAATTTTCAATGGATAGAAGCACGATCTCGTTGATTTCGACGATGAGCTTTATTGTTTATGGCATATCACAGCCTGTGATCGGTCGGCTTGTAGACAAATGGGGTGCTCGGGCTGTTTTGGCATGGAGTGCGTTACTGACAGGCGTCAGCATTTTCTTAACATACCTTGTTACTTCGCCTTGGCAGCTGTTTTTGCTTTATGGGCTGGGTGTCTCGCTTGGAGTTGGCGGAGCATCGAATGTGGCAGCAAGTGTATTGGTCGTCAATTGGTTCAGTAAAAAGCGGGGACTAGCCTTTGGGATCATGGAAGCAGGATTTGGCGCGGGGCAAATGCTTCTCGTTCCTGGCTCACTCATGCTGATCCATTGGTTTAGCTGGAAGCTGACGGTTGTGGTGTTAGGGCTGCTGTTAATCGTGATTGTCTTTCCGGCTGCGCTGCTGATGCTGAGAAACAAGCCTTCAGAGAAGAATGCGGAGCCGATAGGCGGACTGGCTGCTGCGGAAAAAGAAACAGCGCCCAACACAACTGCTCTTTCAGTGACTGGGATGTTTCGGATGAGGCAATTCTGGTTTTTGATTTTGCCGTTTTTGATTTGCGGATTTACGACCGTGGGGCTGATGGATACCCATTTGATTCCCTTTTCTCACGATCACGGCTTTTCAACGACAGTCACGAGTGCCGCTGTCAGTCTGCTGGCAGGCTTTAATATTGCCGGCATCTTACTGTCGGGAATTGTAGCGGACCGGTGGAGCAGCCGGAAAATCCTATGCTTTTTATATGCGGTGCGCGCGATGTCGATCGTGATTCTCTTATACAGCCACGAGCCCTACTTGCTTTTAGCCTTTGCGATTCTGTTTGGATTAGTGGACTTTGCAACGGTAGCACCGACTCAAATGCTCGCCACCCAGTACTTTCAAAACTACTCAATCGGCCTCATGATTGGCTGGCTGTCACTCGCCCACCAGATCGGATCGGCACTTGGCGCGTACGTGCCTGGCGTCATCTATACGATAACAGGTGAGTATACACTGGCTTTTTATTTGTCGATTGGAATGCTCGTGCTGGCGAGCGTGATGAATGTGATACTGAGGGAGCCCGCGGCGGTCACGCGTGACAGTGCGGCTGTGATAGAGAAGTGATAAGGGCAGAGGGGGAGCATCTCATTCAGAGATGCTTTTTTTGTATTTTTGTTCTAATACGAAGTCGATCATACCGACTATGCGGGCGTTTTGGGATTTTTGTTTGAAGCGCTCAGAGATTTGAACTTTTCTTGAAAATGGGGAAACAATAAAAACCCAAAAAAGGCCGATCAAGGCAAAAAACATTTGTACAGCTAATTCTATTAATTCATTAAAACGAGTGCTGAAAAAATAAATATATAAAGTTATGAATGTCACGAAACAAACGATTTTGACGGTGTGTTTGAATGTGAGTTGCGGTTCAGTTAAGCATACTTTCATTTGGTTGAGTGTGAGTGAGTCTTGTTGCATTAAGTATAAAAGTAAATCTCTTTCATTTTGGCTTCTTGGGTACAATTCGGTTTCTATTTTTTTTATGATTTCCTGATATGTATGTATATTGTTTTTCATATAGAATCCCCCCTTAAGAATAACTCCATGAACCCTCTAAAAGGACCCATGGAGATCAAGACTATTAATAATATACGGAAGAGTACTGCAACTGCTTCTGCTTCAGGGCCTATTTTAAATGTAATCGAAGTCTTAAGTCCAGAAGTAGCGTTGTTATATATTGCAACGTCAAAATGGTAAAGTGTAAATTTAAGTATTCAATGTTTGAGTTATTGAATTACATAAAGTTCAGTCGGTAAGCCAAGACTGTTAGATAGATTTTGATAAAGTCGATTTGGAACGCAGTGAGCGCCGTTCCTGTGATATAGATGCCGTTAAGCATCCATTTTAGATCCGTTATCCATCAGTTTCGCTTTCGGTTTCAGCTCTGAAATGTAGAGGCCTAAAAGTGTAAGTGCACCTCCTAGAAGAGCGATCCATGTCATGTTTTCGTGCAGAATCAGGACGGAAGCGGCGATTGTGATAACCGGGACCATGTAAATATACGCACTGGATTTGACGGCTCCGAGAACGCCAACTGAATAATTCCAAGTGGCGAAACACAGGGCAGAAGCGCCAATGCCTAGGAAAAGCATGTTAAGTGCATTCGAAGCAGATGAAAATCGGCTCAGGCCAAAATGGAAGTCGAACAAAAATAAGGCGGGAACCATAAACAATAAGCCGTACAAAAATACTCTCTGTGTCAGCTCGATGATGTGGTATTCGTAAGCGCTTAATTTTTTCATGAATATCGAGTAGCCTCCAAACACGAGAGCGGCTCCGGCTGCCATGATGTCTCCGAGCGGATTTAGACGCAGTACCACATTACCGTTAAACGTAATCAATAAAAGCCCGATCAGTGCCGAGACAAATCCAATCAAAAAAGTCAGACGCAGTTTTTCGCCTTCGAGCAGAAAATGGGCCAAAACCGCAGTGATCATCGGTATAATGGACACGATCATGCCGACATTGGATGCGTATGTATAGGTGAGAGCTATATTTTCTAATAGAAAGTATAAGGTTACGCCAAATAAACCAGCCCCGGCAAACAACAGCTCCTGCCGCCAATTTCTGAACGGGATTATGTTGGGACGGACGAGGATAAGAGCGATAAAGCCCATCAAAAACCGATAAAATAATATTTCCATTGGAGAGAAGTCAGCCAGCAGAACCTTTGTCGAAATAAAGGTCGTCCCCCAAATCAGAATGGTCACAATGGCTGCGATATGCCCGGATGTTTCTCTTTGTATGCTCATCTCTGAAGCTCCTTTTCAAAAATCTTCATGTATTGCTTCGGCGTCAGCCCCACCTGCCGTTTGAAAAACTTTGTCATATGGCTCTGATCACTGAACCCTGTCTGAAATGCTGCATCAATCGGTCTTACCTCTTGTTCAAGAAGTTTTTTCGCTTGATTAATCCGGATTGTTTCCATATAGCTATTAGGGGTAATGCCTTTTTGTTTTGTAAATGAACGCAATAAATGATACTTGCTCCATCCTGTTAATTCACTCAAATCATTGAGCGTGACGTTTTCGGCATAATGCTCTTCTAAAAATTCGCAAACCAATTTGACTTCGTCGGATGGTTCGGGAACGCTGTTAAGGAACGTGACATCTGAATAATGGCGGATCAGCTCTTCTATTAGATGAAGAAACAGCTCCTCCTTACGCAAAGCTTGTTTTTCCTCGGATATCAAAATATGCAATTCCTGCAGGCTGGCTGTCAGCTCATGGCGGAATAGCACATGCTGGGAGAAGTAAGGGAGATGTCCGGCGCCGGTAATTTCCTTCACCGCCTTCTCCATGATGTCCGGCATGACATTGATACAACGATAATCAAGCGTCCGGCCGTCAATCTGTTCACAGCTATGCGTGTCACGGGGGTTAAAGAGGAGAAGATCACCTGGATTGATGATATATTCTTGATCCTGACAGGCCAGATACCGTTGCCCTTTTTCGATAAATCCAATCACATAATAATCGTGAAAGTGGTTCGGGAACTTTTGCATAATCCCCTTGAAGCGGTAGGCTTCTATATGAAGATGTGGGTCAAGCTGCAGTGTGCGGGTTTCGTTTTGCATGGGATGCCTCCTGTCGGTATGGTGGTCTTGGATTAAGTGTAGCATGGTTTTGGGGGATTTCTTGTATGATGTTGCTGTTTAAAAAGTTAACCTTTATTGGTCTGCTTTCGTTTAGGAATCAAAAAATTTCATGTTTTCATAATGATATTTTCTATTTTAATAAAAATTTATTTTTTGAATATTTCAGTTATAATGGTTTGGAACAGATAGGAGGGGCAAAGATGTATCAATCAAAGAAGGTTTTATTGTTAGGTTCAGGTGAGTTAGGTAAAGAGGTAGTGATTGAAGCCCAGCGTCTTGGGGTACAGACGGTGGCAGTTGACAGTTATGAGCATGCTCCGGCGATGCAGGTTGCGCATAATAGCTATGTCGTTGATATGCTGGACCGCGAGCAGATCAGAACCATCATTGAGAAAGAAAAGCCGGATTTGATTGTGCCTGAGGTTGAGGCGATTGCGACGGATGAATTGCTGAAGCTTGAAGAAGAAGGATTTCACGTCATCCCGAATGCCCGTGCGGCCAAGCTGACGATGGATCGGGAAGGCATCAGACGGCTTGCGGCGGAAACGCTTGGACTTGCGACGGCTGGCTATGAATTTGCGAATACATATGATGAATTTATACAAGCGGCAGCTCAGATCGGTTTTCCTTGTGTCGTTAAGCCATTGATGAGTTCTTCTGGAAAAGGCCAAAGTGTGTGCCGCTCTGAAGCGGATTTAGAGAGCTGCTGGGAGACGGCGATGGAAGGCGGACGGGTGAAAAACGGCCGCGTGATCGTTGAGGAGTTTATCCCTTTCGAATCAGAAATCACACTCTTAACCGTACGTGCGGTTAACGGTACGACATTTTGTGAGCCGATCGGTCATGTGCAAAAGGACGGGGATTATATCGAATCGTGGCAGCCGCATCATATGACAGAGCAGCAAATGGAAGAAGCGAAGCATATTGCAAAAGCGATCACGGATGAGCTTGGCGGATACGGCCTGTTTGGTGTTGAACTGTTCCTTGCGAAAGATAAGGTATATTTCAGTGAGGTATCTCCCCGCCCGCATGATACAGGCCTTGTCACGCTGGTGACGCAAAATTTGTCAGAATTCGCGCTGCATGTCCGGGCGATTCTCGGCTTTCCGATTACAGAAATCACCCAGCTTTCACCTGGCGCCAGCAGGCCCCTCAAAGCACCGGAAGAATTAGCAGATTATACTGTTGAAGGACTGGAAAACGCACTGGCAGTCCCACAGACACAAGTGCGTGTCTTTGGAAAGCCAATAACGAAAACCGGACGGCGTATGGCAGTTGCGCTTTCTGCTGCTGATACAGTCGAAACGGCGAGAGAGAATGCAAAGAAAGCATTGGATCAGCTAACGATAAAATAGAGTTTGAGCAGGCCTTGTCATAGTACAAGGCCTGATTTTTTTCTTTCTCCATAAAAGTTTTATCATAAGAATCCGAAACCTGATTATAATGTAAAAGTCTTCCATCGATATGGGTGGTTGACACTAAAGGAGGGAGATGACAAAATGAAATTAGTTCCAACATTCAGAAAACAATGGTTCGCTTACTTAACGGTTTTGTGTTTGGCTTTGGCAGCAGCGGTATCTTTCGGCGCACCGGCAAAAGCGGCAGAGAACCCGCAAACTTCTGTATCGAATACCGGTAAAGAAGCTGATGCCACGAAAAACCAAACGTCAAAAGCAGAACAGGTTTCCGCACCTTATGAGGGAACTGGAAAAACAAGTAAATCATTATACGGCGGCCAAACGGAACTGGAAAAAAACATTCAAACCTTACAGCCTTCGAGCATTATCGGAACTGATGAACGCACCAGAATCTCCAGCACGACTTCTTTTCCATATAGAGCAACTGTTCAGCTGTCAATCAAGTATCCCAACACTTCAAGCACTTATGGATGTACCGGATTTTTAGTCAATCCAAATACAGTCGTCACGGCTGGACATTGTGTGTACAGCCAGGATCATGGATGGGCTTCAACGATAACCGCCGCGCCGGGACGCAATGATTCGTCATATCCATACGGAACTTATTCCGGCACGATGTTTTACTCAGTCAAAGGATGGACGGAAAGCAAAGACACCAATTATGATTACGGAGCTATTAAGTTAAACGGTTCTCCTGGAAACACGGTTGGCTGGTACGGCTATCGGACAACAAACAGCAGCAGTCCCGTGGGCCTTTCCTCGTCAGTGACAGGATACCCGTGTGACAAGGTATTTGGCACGATGTGGTCTGATACAAAGCCGATTCGCTCTGCTGAAACGTATAAGCTGACCTATACAACCGATACGTACGGCTGCCAAAGCGGCTCGCCTGTATATCGAAACTACAGTGATACAGGGCAGACAGCTATTGCAATTCACACGAACGGGGGATCGTCATATAACTTGGGAACAAGGGTGACGAACGATGTATTCAACAATATTCAATATTGGGCAAATCAATAAATACAGCAAACTAGCTATATTCATAATTATTTTGTTTTTATGCGGATGCAGTTCGCAGACGCATTCTTCTCAAAAAGAAATGGCGATTCCTGTCACTCTTCATGTGGAGGATGCTAAGGGGCTTCCGGTCGAAGGAGTTCAAGTGACGATTGTCAAAGCGCCTGCGTCAGATGAGGAGCCGAGTAAAGAGATCGGCGAGATACTCGGTAAAACAGACAAAAACGGAGACATCAAATGGGATACCGGTCAAAAAGGCGATTATTCAGTCGCGTTGACGAAGGGTGAAACATCAGTAACCCATCAAATTTCATTAACAGAGGATAAAAAAGATCAAATCATTCCATTAGTCTTCAAAGAATAGCAGTTTCCCTGATTTTAAGGGAAACTGCTTTTTTTATTTATCACAGGAAGCCAAACTATATACTGGAAATTTATAATATGAGATAATAAGAAATAGGTATATTTTCTTACGAGACAAAAGGGGCGCTATCCTTTAATTTATATCAATCAAACCCGGAGGAAAAAGAAGAAGATGACACAAGATTCAATGCAGCTTGCCGCGGTTGAAAGCGGTCTTCGCTTTTACAAGGCGTATAATCAAAGCCTTTCTTTGTGGCCGATTGAGTCGGAAGCATTCTATGTTTCTACTCGTTTTGGAAAAACACATATCATTGCAAGTGGGCCAAAGGGCGCGCCTTCGCTCATTTTGCTTCACGGAGGCCTTTTTAGCTCTGCGATGTGGTATCCGAATATCGCGGCTTGGAGCAGTCAATTTCGTACATATGCGGTCGATATAATAGGAGACAAAAATAAAAGTATACCATCAGCAGCGATGGAAACAAGAGCTGATTTTGCAGAATGGATGAAAGATGTCTTTGATTCTCTTGGACTTGAGACAGCACACATGGCCGGTCTTTCGCTTGGCAGCTCCCATATCGTGAATTTCTTGCTTCAAGTGCCTGAAAGAGTAGAGCGGGCGGTTGTTATGAGTCCCGCTGAAGCGTTTATTTCATTTCATCCGGATGTCTATAAATACGCTGCGGCGCTTACAGGGTCAAGGGGAGCTGAAGCATATATCAAGTGGATCACAGATAACAGATATGATCTTCATCCTTTACTGCAAAGCCAAATTGTGGAGGGCGCGGCGTGGCAGGATGAACAAAGGAGCCTGAAGCCGACAGAAAATGGCTTTCCGTACGTGTTCACAGACCAGGAATTGAAATCAATACAAGTCCCGGTACTGCTGATGTTCGGTGAGCACGAGGTCATGTACCATCAGCAAATGGCTTATGAGCGGGCTTCAGTACTGGTGCCGGGAATTCAGGCTGAAATCGTAAAGGGCGCTGGACACCTGTTATCTCTGGAGCAGCCAGAGTACGTCAATCAACGCGTCTTGTCCTTTTTGGGCGGAGAATAAATTACTAAAAATATGAAAAGATTGGCGTTCATTTTTCAAATGGTAACAAATGTTGTATAATAATAGAATTTGAATGCTGCTTTTTTGGGGGCATTCTATGTTATCATGCTTATTGGAGAAAATTTTTCCTGTAACGCTATTCGATTACTATCGTCGAATAATATAGATGGTTTTACAATTGGAGGTTTGGTTACACTGTGAATTACATCCCCTGTATGATTACGATAGGAAATTTCATTTGCGGATTGCTGGCGATTCATTCCTTGCTATATCACAACATTCATTCAGCAGTGCTATTCATTTTTACCGGCATGTTCCTTGATTTCTTTGACGGTTTGGCTGCACGTAAGCTGAATGCCGTTTCTGATATGGGAAAAGAATTAGATTCGTTTGCCGACTTGGTTACGTTTGGGGTGGCTCCCTCTATGCTTGCTTACAGTGTCGCGTTGTATACCCTTCCATTTATCGGGATCTTATGCGCATTGACGTACAGCATTTGCGGAATGCTTCGCCTCTCTAAATTTAACATTGAACAAAGCAAGCTCCCAACATTTATTGGTATGCCGATTCCATTTGCGGGCATGTGTCTTGTTATTCTAAGCTTCACCTATAACCCGATCCTTCTGGCAATCGGCACTTGCGGACTTTCATATTTAATGGTGAGTAAAATAAAATTCCCTCATTTTAAAAAACATGCGGCAGAAAACCTGGAGTCCGGGAGATGGAATTAGTTCAGCAGCTCATAGCGGATTACGGTTATCTCGCTATTTTTTTGATGCTTGTATTAGGGATTGTAGGGTTGCCGATTCCAGATGAAGTGATGATGACCGTTGTTGGCTATTTCACGCATACCGATGTATTGAATTATGAGCTTTCGATATTGATCAGCTTTGTCGGGGCTTTGTTAGGTATGCTGATCAGCTACATGATTGGCAGAAAAGCCGGACGCCCGTTTATCGATAAGTACGGCAAGTGGGTCGGCTTAAAAGAAAAAAGAATGATGAAAGTGGAGAAATGGATGAAGAAATACGGTCCATATTCTCTTATTTTAGGTTATTTTATTCCCGGCGTCAGACATGTGACATGCTACTTTTCGGGGATCGGCAAAATGGATTTGAAAACGTATATTGCGTTTGCGGCAATCGGCGCCTTTTTGTGGTGCTTTGTTTTTATTACAATCGGAAGGGTTATAGGGATTATTCATGTTTAATACGGCTGTAAAGATTCTGTATCGATCATTGATAGAGCTGACGAATCATCGTCTGTCATCCTATCTGATTAAAGGATTTTGCGAGTCGAAAATCAGCAAACCGGTCATTCCGCTTTTCTCAAAACATTTTCGGCTGAATTGGGATGATGTGGACGGGACGGCTGCTGATTACGGATCGCTGTCCGAATTGTTCATTCGACAAATTAATCTGGAGCGGCGCCCTGTTTCAAAAGAGGCGCATGCGGTGGTCAGCCCTGTTGACGGTGTGGTTCAGACGGTAGGAATCATCAACCCGAATCAAACCTTTACGGTAAAGGGAAAAGATTACTCATTCGCTGAGCTGACAGGCTGTAAAAGCGCGGACCATCAATACAATGGCGGATACTTCGTCGTGCTGTATCTAAGCCCGCGCCATTATCACCGTTTCCATTCTCCGATCAGCTGCAGGTATCAAAAGCTGGCCGAGCTCGGAAATCGCTCATATCCGGTAAATCAATTAGGCTTAAAATACGGAAAAGATGTGCTGTCGAAAAATTATCGGTTTGTGTACGAACTGAGTGGCGGCAGTCGGAAAGTCCTGATGATTCCTGTCGGTGCGATGAATATTAATTCTATCGTGCAGACAAATACCCGTGCTGAATTGGAGATCGGCGAGGAGCTAGGATACTTTTCATTTGGATCAACCGTCATTTTGATTTTTGAAAAAGACGCGTTCCAGCCGTCCGCCAATTTAACAGAAGGCCAAGAAGTTCAAGTTGGAGAACTGATAGGTTACGAAGAGTAAAAAGAGGAGCTTGCATAGACGCAGCGCCTCTTTTTTTGAAGAAAGGTGAGACTCATGGAGAAACAAATCATCAGCTGGATTACAGATTATCAGAACACCGGAGATGAAGCTGTCCTGCGGCATTTGCGGGAAGCGTGCTGGCCGATCATTGAAGCGGTTTTGCAAGAGAAGGCAATGGATGATGAACAAGCGAACAATTTGCGCGAAAAAGGAATCGAGCGGTTTCCCTTTATCATCAGCAAATACCAAGCGGATGTGCAGCTTCCGGTTGAGACATTTTTACGAAATACATATCGGTTTTACTTTCATCAGGTGATGAGAGAATCCAGCTAAAGCTTCTTTCAACAGAGAAGCTTTTTCTGTTGGAGGAAAAAGGAAACTTTTTCAATAGCTATCTTGTAACGACTAGAGAACCTAGCAGAAAAGGAGAGATAGAATTGAAACGAATGATAGTGAGAATGACCCTGCCGCTGCTAATCGTTTGTCTGGCGTTTTCTTCTTTTTCAGCCTCTGCCCGTGCTGCTTCTGAAGAAAAACATTGGGATTCATGGATTGAACGACATGTACAGCCACTGGATGCTTCCAATGCTTCAAACAAAGACCTTCGATTTCTAAAAAAGGTGCTGAAAGGGAAACGAATCGTTCAGTTAGGGGAAACGACACATGGCGCTGGCGAAATCAATGCCACAAAGGTCAGAATGATCAAATACCTCCACGAAGAGCTGGGATACGATGTATTGGCCTTTGAATCTGGCTTCCCTGATACAAATGCATCCTACCTAAATATGGACCAATTAACCCCAAAAAGCACGATGAAAAACTCCATTTACGCTGTATGGCACACAGAAGATGTCGTTGAATTGTTTGATTACATGAAAGAACAAAAAGAGAAAGGCGATCCGCTGATCCTTACCGGTTTTGATATTCAAAGCATGAAGAATTCATTCAATGATGCTGCGGCTCAATGGGTAAAAGCGGTGAACCCGGAAAAATCAGAGCTGCTTTCCCAATCAGAAAATGATTTCTCAACATTAGTGACAGACAGCAATACGTTTGATGAATTTTCGCAAAAGAAGGAAAAGCTTGTGAAAAACTATCAGGGGCTGATCAAATTCGCTGAAACAAATGCCTCAGAGCTAATAGCTCACCTTCCGAAAGAGCCGAACGCTTATGAGATGTTTATGCATTCCCTTCAGCTGAGAATTGACGTCATGGAAACGTATATGTTGGAAGAAATGAAAGAAAAACTAGAGGATTATCCCAAGAATATTGAAGATTTTTCATTCTTTATGAGAGACCGCATGATGGCTGAACAATTTCAGTGGGTAGCCGAAACTCTTTATCCGAAAAAGAAAATCATTGTCTGGGGCCACAATTACCATCTTCGCAAACAGAATACGAAAATGATAAAGGACTGGGTACAGCTAAACGGCCGTAACATGGGTGATTATTTGCCGGAGCGGCTGAAGAAACAAACATATACGATTGGCATTTATGCTTACTCAGGTGCGAGTCTGGATAGTTCCGATAATAAGACGGTTATGCCGGTTACAAGCCCGCCGCCGTCTGGAAGTCTTGAAGCTTTGCTGAAAGCTGCGGACCATCCAGCTGTCTTTGTTGATTTTCTCCATACAAAAAACAAGAAAGGCACTTCGTGGATGTATACCCCGCGGACTGCGCTCTATTGGGGGTACATGGAAGAGCAGATGATCCTGAAGGAACAATATGACGGTGTCATTTGGCTGGAGCATATCACGCCGTCAGTCATTATCAAGTGACCGGTATCCCCTGTGGTAAACAGGGGATTTTTACATATCGCAAAAATAATCAAAACATATAATCCGTGATCCATTATTCTAAAACAGAAAGGGGATTGGAGCGTGCAATGTATTATGAAAAAGCGGTTCAGAAAACAATCAATTGGATTGAATCACATTTGCATGAGCAAATATCAAACGAGGATATTGTGAACGTTTCAAGCTTTTCAAAATTCCATTTTCATCGGATTTTTCAAAAAGAAGTCGGTATGTCGGTTGCTTCTTATATTCGGTTAAGACGTCTTGCAAATGCAGCGGCAGCTTTGCTTTATACAGATCATCGTATTATCGATATTGCTTTGTATTATCAGTTTGAATCTCAAGAAGCATTTACGAGGACCTTCAAAAAGATGTATCACATGCCGCCAGGAGCATACCGAACATTTATGAAACGCTTTACTTCAAAAAAGGAGGAATCTTACATGGAGAAAAAAATGAAAGGCTGGGTATTGAGCGGGAGCCATCCGTTCCAATTCGAAATGGGGATTGACCGGGAAAATGTACATCAGGGAAAAGCTTCAGGGTATTTAAAGTCAAAGATGGTGCAGGATATCGGTGAATTTGCGACGATGATGCAGCAATTCAAAGCAGGCTGCTATCTTGGAAAAAGGCTTCGTTTATCAAGTTTTATCAAAACAAAAGGAGTGCAGCATTTTGCCTCACTTTGGATGAGGGTTGACAGTGCCGCTGATGATGTTCTCCAATTTGATAATATGAGCAACAGACCTATTACCGGAACAACCAATTGGAATCATTATGCTATCGTTTTAGATGTTCCTGAAAATAGCGCAGTGATATCTTTTGGTGTTCAATTATCTGGACCGGGGCAGGTGTGGATGGATCATGTTGTTTTTGAAGAGGTAGATAAGAGCGTTCCTTCAACAAACCTTGAAATGCCGGGAGAACTTTTAGATGAGCCGGTAAATTTATCTTTTGAAGAGGAATTATAATAATAGTTTTCAGATAACTATATTAATTAGTAATTTAATGGAAAATACTATACGTTATTCATAAACCCTTGTGCCGCATAGGTTTGTAAGAGGCTGGATATTTTTATCAGTCTGGGCGGATCTGTTCATCTTTGCGGCATTTTCCTGTATGATATAGTAAGAGTGTGCATAGCAACTAACTATAATTGAACAGGGTGTTTAAAACATGGAAAAACAATACAGAGTATTACTTTACTATAAATATGTTCCGATTGAAGATCCAGAGGCGTTTAGAGAGCAGCATCTGGCTTTTTGTAAGGAGCTTGGTTTGTTAGGCCGTATCCTTGTTTCTTCTGAAGGAATTAACGGTACGGTGTCAGGTACGGTTGAACAGACTGAAAAATATATGGAAACAATGAAAGCTGATCCTCGTTTTGCGGATATGGTATTTAAAATTGATGAAGCAGAAGGCCATGCCTTCAAAAAAATCTTCGTGCGCCATAAAAAAGAGCTTGTCACGCTTCGTCTTGAAGATGACGTCGATCCGAATGAAACAACAGGTCAGCATTTGAAGCCAGCAGAATTTTATGAGAAGATGCAGGATCCAAATACAATCGTAATCGACGCGCGTAATGATTACGAGTATGACCTTGGCCATTTCAGAGGTGCAGTCCGTCCTGACATCGAAGCCTTCCGCGAATTACCGGAATGGATCGAAGAACACAAAGATATGCTTGAAGGCAAAAAGATTTTAACGTACTGTACAGGCGGCGTACGCTGTGAAAAGTTCTCAGGATGGCTGGTGAAGCAAGGCTTTGAAGATGTAGCCCAGCTTGACGGCGGAATTGTGACATACGGAAAAGATCCTGAGGTGCAAGGCAAGCTTTGGGACGGCCAGTGCTACGTATTTGATGAAAGAATCAGCGTGCCTGTCAACCGTGTCGAGCATGTGATCGTCGGAAAAGACTACTTTACAGGAGAACCGTGTGAGCGTTATGTGAACTGCGCAAATCCATCTTGCAATAAAAAAATGATATGCACACCGGAAAATGAGTATAAATATATGCGCAGCTGCAGCCACGAATGCCGCACGAACCCAAGAAACCTGTATGTGAAAGAGCATAATATGACAGAAGAAGAAGTAAACGCAAGACTGGCAGCGATTGAAACAGAAGAACACGCTTCTGTTGAATAATGGAAAGAACACCTCGGAATGAGGTGTTCTTTTTTTATAAGCTTTCGGTTTGGCCGTTTGCGGAAACCCATTCTTTTTGGCGGAAGGCTTTTTCCCATTTTGACACCACGATGCAGGCGATCGCATGTCCCGGAACGTTCACGCCTGTTCGCGCCATGTCCATGACACGGTCAACACCCGCGATAATGGCAACGCCTTCAGCCGGCAGTCCTACAGCATTGGCAGTTGCCAGAAGCACAACAAGCGAGCCAGAGGGAACGGCTGCAATGCCTTTACTGGTCATCACAAGCACAAGCATCATGAGGAGCTGCTGGGACAATGTCATGTCTACATGAAAGGCCTGTGCCAGAAAGATACAAGAAATCGATAAATATAAGCTGGAGCCGTCACAGTTCAATGACAAGCCGGAGGGAATGACAAATGATACCACTCGTTTGGGACAGCCGTATTTCTCCATTCTATCCATCAGCTGAGGGAGAATGGTTTCAGTGCTGGTGGTGGAAAATGCAATTAAAAACAGATCCCATATCATTTTCAATACTTCGAAATACTTAATCTGAAAGATAAGACCGACAAGCGGAAAGAGGGCAAAGAGGATTAGGAACAGGCCAAGGAATACCGTGCCAACCAGCTTAAACATAGGGAGAAGGAGCTCGATGCCATATTGGCCTACAGAGGCCGCCATCAGGGCTAATACGCCAATAGGAGCAGTCACCATGACGATTTGCGTGAGTTTGAACATAATTTGAGCGGCGGATTCAAAGAAATTCATCACGGGTTCAGAGGCTTTGCCGATGCCGGCAGCGGCGACACCGAATAAAATCGCAAAGAAAATCACGGCAAGCAAATCATTTCTGGCCATCACATCAATAATGTTTGTAGGAATAATATCGAGAATCATTTGTTTAAAATCAACAACTTTTTCAGTGTAGCCTGACAGTTCATTGATATCTTTTTTCGCCAAATGGGAGAGGTTAAGCCCGACACCCGGTTTTAAGACATTCGCTAATAAAAGTCCGAGCGCTAATACAAGCGTGGTAATCACTTCGAACCAAATGATCGTCTTGAAACCGAGGCTGCCCATTTTTTTCATGCTTCCGCTTCCTGCGGCTCCGATGACAATGGTAGAAAACACAATCGGCACAACAATCATTTTAATCAAGCGGATAAATCCATCTCCGACAGGCCTCAGTGCCATCCCGAAATCAGGAAAAAAGTGGCCGATCACCGCACCGACAGCCAAAGCGATTAAAATTTGAAACGCGATTAATTTTTTCAAATGAATCCCCCTTTAGAACGATAGAATGTAGGCATATTCATATCATTCGTGATTCTAAAGCAAACCCCTTTTTTCAAGTTATTTTATTTTGATAGCGCTTTCATTATGTTGGCGAAAAAGTCCCCCGCAGCAGGGGGGACTTTTTTACTTCATTTGAATGTGCTTCATATCATCTTCAGAGATATTTGTGAAAATAACCGGTGTGACTGCTGAAGCGGCATGCTGCTTGATGTAATCAAGATCAAAAGTGAGAAGCAGTTCGCCTTGTTTGACGGCTTGTCCGCTCGTGACATGTGCTTCAAAGCCTTCCCCATTCAATTTGACGGTATCAATGCCGACATGAATCAGGATTTCGGTGCCGTCGGCGCTCATAAAGCCGATGGCGTGTTTTGTTGGAAAGATCGAGACGATCTCGCCGTCCGCAGGTGCGACGACTTTTCCTTCTGATGGATTAATCGCAAGTCCCTCGCCCATCATTTTTTCTGAAAAAACTTGATCAGGAACGTCCGCCAGAGAGACTGTTTCTCCTTTGAGCGGATAAATAAAGGCCTCGTCGGAAACAGGCTTTTGCTGCTTGTCCGTTTCCGTGTCCAGCGCGGCGGCGGTGTCAGGGACGCCCCCGGCCATAATCGTTTTGATGTCGTCTTTTAAGGCATCGGATTTTGTTCCGAATATCGCCTGAAAGTTGTTGTTGATTTCGAGCACACCTACTGCGCCAAGCCGTTTTAATTCATCTTTGCTGACTTGGCTTGGGTGATGAACGGTCACGCGAAGCCTTGTGATACACGCATCCAGATTAGCGATATTTTGCTGTCCGCCCAAGGCCTGCAGCACGTGAAAGGCAAGCTGGTCTTTTGAGACTGGAGCTTTCTCCTCATTCTGACCGTCTTCATCTGTTTCACGGCCGGGCGTTTTCAAATTCCATTTCTGAATCGCAAATCGGAACAAATAATAATAAATGAAAGCAAACACGATCCCGACAGGAATGACAACCCAGCCGTTTGTTGACAGTCCGTAGTTCAAGACGTAGTCAATTCCGCCTCCTGAGAACGTATAGCCGTGGCGGACATGGAATAAATCACAAACGACAAAGATGACGCCGGCAAGAATAGAGTTTATCAAATAGAGCACAGGTGCAACGAATAAGAAAGAAAACTCAACCGGTTCTGTAATTCCGGTCAGCATAGATGTGAGCGCCGCAGAAATCATAACGCCGGAGATCATTTTTTTCTTTTCCGGACGCGCGGTATGGATAATGGCAAGAGCAACTGCTGGCAGACAGAAAATCATGTAAGGGAAATCCCCCATCATAAAGCGCCCGGCTGTCGGGTCTCCCGCGAAAAACCTTGTCAGGTCGCCGGTTACGGTGTTGCCTGTTGATGGGTCTGTGTATTCTCCCATCATAAAATAGAAAGGTGTATAAAAAATATGATGCAGGCCGAAAGGAATCAGCAAACGATAGATCGTTGCATAAAAGAACAGGCCGACTGTTGAATCGGCAATTAAACTGCTGGCTGCGTTAATTCCATTTTGGATCAGCGGCCAAACGAATGAGAAAATGACACCGATCACCAATGAACTGACGGAAGTAATAATCGGGACAAAGCGTTTTCCAGAGAAAAATCCAAGGACCGGATGCAGCTCGATTGATGAAAACCGCTTATATAAATAGGCGGCGAGAAGCCCGATGATGATTCCTCCGAAAACTCCCATATCAATCAGGTGCTCGGCTCCTTCATACGGAAGCTGAAGGCCGAGTAATTTTCCCATATTGTCGAGGGTAACGGTTAAAATTAAGTATCCAATGACAGCGGCAAGTCCGGCTACACCTTCGCCGCCGGCTAATCCGATTGCGACCCCAACAGCGAAAATCAGCGGAAGATTATCGAATACAACGCCGCCCGCATCCTTTATAATAGGGATGTTCAGTAAGTCCTTGTCTCCGAAACGGAGCAAAAGACCCGCTGCCGGCAGGACGGCAACCGGAGTCATCAACGCGCGGCCAAGCTGCTGCAGAATTTGAAATGCCTTTTTAAACATGACAGTCTCCTTTTATTGTGTTATGAGTATGGTGCACTCTTTAATTTTTGAGCTGCTTTATTATCGACGATAACGGTTACATGACTGTGTTTTTGGAGAATGGAGGCCGGTACATCTGTCGTGACAGGACCTTCAGCCATCTTTTGAATGGCGTCTGCTTTTTCCTCGCCGCTTGCTAAAAGCACAATATGTTTGCTGAATTCCATGATGGTTTTAATGCCCATTGAAATCGCGAGCCTCGGCACCAGCACTGGATCACCGCCGAAGAATCTGGCATTTGCCTGTATCGTGCTTTCCGAGAGCTTCACAATACGTGTCCGGTCCTCAAAATCAGATCCCGGTTCATTGAAACCGATATGGCCATTGGCGCCGATGCCGAGAATTTGGACATCAATGCCTCCCGCCTGGCGGATGAGATCTTCGTATACCTTGCATTGAGCCTCAAGCTGCGGATTGTCTCCTTGCGGGATATGAATATGATCAGGCTGCATATTGATATGCTGAAAAAGATGCTCATGCATAAATTTGTTATAGCTTTGCGGATGAGATGGAGAGAGACCAGCGTACTCATCCAAATTAAATGTAGTAACCTTTGAAAAATCAATTTCGTCTGCCTGATAGTCTGAAATCAGCTGCTTGTACAAGCCGATCGGCGTGCTTCCGGTTGCCAGGCCAAGAACAGAATCTTTCTTAGCTTGTATTTGCTCTTTAATAATGGTAGCGCTTAACTTACAGAGTTCATCGTAGTGCTCAGCAATCAGAATCTTCATGTGACACCCCCTCAAAGAGATAGACAAGCACCAAATTTGTTATGACCAATTTATGATACTTGTCATTACGAATTTAGCACCACCGTTATCAAACTGTCAATATTAATTTCTGAAAATTTGTTATAAAAGAAGGATACAAATCTTTCATATTGGGATGGCAAATGGTATTATGGTCTCAATGAAAAAGAACGGATTGCATACAGAATGGGGAGAATGAAATGACAGCTTTATATTCTGTTATCAAGTTTAAAATCATTGAATTAATTAAGTCTGGCAAATATCAGGCGAATGACCAGCTGCCGACGGAGAGTGAGTTTTGCGAACAATATGATGTCAGCAGAACAACTGTGAGACTGGCCCTGCAGCAGTTAGAGCTTGAGGGATATATTAAGAGAATTCAGGGGAAAGGGACGTTTGTATCGGCGGCAAAAATACAAACGCCGATTCCGCATAAGATTACGAGCTTTGCAGAACAAATGAGAGGCCTGCGTTCCGAATCAAAAGTGCTTGAGCTTGTGGTGATTCCCGCTGATCACTCCATTGCCGAACTTTTGAAAATGAAAGAGAATGAACCTGTCAACAAGCTTGTCAGAGTCAGATACGCTGAGGGGGAGCCTTTGCAGTATCATACCTCGTATATTCCCTGGAAGGCTGCACCGGGGCTGGCGCAGGAGGAATGCACCGGCTCGCTGTTTGAATTGTTAAGGACAAAATACAATATTGAAATCAGCAGGGGAACGGAATCGATCGAACCGATTTTAACGGATGAAACGATCAGCGGCCACCTATTAACCAATGTCGGAGCGCCTGCGTTTTTATCAGAATCCCTTACCTATGATAAAAATGAAGAAGTGGTGGAATATGCGCAAATTATTACGCGGGGAGACCGAACGAAATTCACCGTAGAACAGTCATATCATTCATAAAGAAATACGTGATAAGAAGGGAATGGTCGTTCTATGTTTCTATTGACGAATGGAAAAGTGCTGTGGGGAGCTGTGATTGCTGCATTCATCCTTTCAATCGTGTTTTACCCTTTTCTGCCGGCGCAGATGCCGATTCATTATGATGTAGCGAACAGCCCGGATCTGACAGTTAACAAGCTGGCGGGGACTGTGATGCTGCCTGTTTTGATGGTGGTGTTTGCATGGGCGCGGAAGATCAATTGGCAATTAGTGTTCGCAGTGTATATTTTGCTGATTTGCCACATTGTCATCCTTTGTTTAGCGGTCTAAATCAAACAGCCAGAATAAAACTGGCTGTTTTTCTTTAATTTCAGCTTCATCTGACAATGAATGTGGTGTATAATAGCTGATAATCCTAAAGAATATTCTGAAATTTAGCGGTGTGGAGCGGCGTATCATGAAAGGAAGGGCTTTATGTTTTTTGCAGCCTTAAAAAGACTGAATATTTAAACAATTATATGAAAGGTGTGCTGGTCAGATTGAATAAGCTTATTGAACGAGAAAAAACTGTATATTATAAGGAAAAGCCCGACCCGTCTTCCTTGGGGTTTGGACAATACTTTACAGATTATATGTTTGTGATGGACTATGAAGAGGGAATTGGATGGCATCATCCGAGAATTGCACCGTACGCACCGCTTACACTCGATCCGTCTTCATCTGTTTTTCATTACGGCCAGGCTGTTTTTGAAGGATTAAAAGCATACAGAACAGAGGATGGCAGGGTGCTCCTGTTCCGTCCGGATCAAAATATCAAACGGCTGAACAGATCGTGTGAGCGCATGAGCATGCCCCCTTTAGACGAAGAGCTGGTGCTTGAGGCATTGACGCAATTAGTTGAGCTGGAGAAAGATTGGGTTCCAAAGGAAAAAGGAACGTCACTGTATATTCGTCCTTTTGTCATTGCCACAGAACCGAGTCTCGGTGTGAAGGCATCCAGGAGCTATACATTTATGATCGTGCTTTCGCCTGTCGGCTCCTATTATGGCGACGATCAGCTGAAGCCGGTTAGAATTTATGTTGAAGATGAGTATGTGCGGGCGGTCAACGGCGGAGTCGGATTTGCAAAAACGGCTGGAAACTATGCCGCCAGTCTTCAGGCACAGCGGAAAGCGAATGAACTGGGCTATGACCAGGTACTGTGGCTGGACGCCATCGAAAAGAAATATGTAGAAGAAGTAGGGAGCATGAACATCTTTTTCGTCATAAACGGTGAAGCTGTCACACCTCATTTAAGCGGAAGCATTTTAAGCGGGGTGACACGCGCGTCTGCGATTGAACTGATTCGAAGCTGGGGCATTCCGGTTCGTGAAGAGAGAATATCAATTGATGAGGTGTATGCAGCCTCTGCACGCGGAGAATTGACAGAGGTCTTCGGCACGGGCACAGCAGCCGTCGTTACGCCTGTCGGTGAACTCAACATTCATGGAAAAACGGTGGTTGTAGGCGATGGGCAAATCGGGGACATCTCGAAAAAGCTGTATGAAACGATAACAGATATTCAGCTTGGCAAGGTAAAAGGCCCGTTTAACTGGACAGTGGAAGTGTAAAAATGGAAAAAGAACCTGCCCGAAGGCAGGTTCTTTTTATTTTGAATGAGGCATATCAGCAGCCGGCAGGCTTTTGCGGTTTTTCACATAATACATTGCATAGCAAATGGCCATAAACGGAACGCCGCAATACAGTGCGATTCTTTGATTCGGATCAAAGGCAATGCCAATGACGGAAGCCAGGCATAACAGAAACGCTGCAATCGGCACGATCGGATACAAAGGCGTTCTGTATTTCAAATCAGTTACTTTGTTTCCCGCTTCGATATAACGTTTTCTGAACATGAATTGAGATGCAGCGATTCCCATCCACACGACAACGACAGCAAAACCGGAAATCGACACGAGCACAACGTATACAGTGTCTGGTGCAAATACACTGGACAGCAGCGACAGAATGCCTCCGATCATGCTGAACACCAGCGCGTTAAACGGGGTTCCTTTTGATGTCAGCTTTGCAAATGTCGGATGAAGCGTTTTTTCTTTAGATAAAGACCACAGCATCCGGGAAGAAGCGTAGAGTCCGGAATTAGCCGCTGACAGGATCGCTGTCAGGATAACAAAGTTCATGAGATCGGCCGCGTATGGTACACCGACTCTGTCAAAGACAGCGACAAACGGGCTTTTGATGACACCTGCATCTTGAATCGGAATCAGCCCTGACAGCACAAAAATTGTTCCGACAAAGAAGAGTGAGAGACGCCAGACCGTTGTTTTAATCGCTTTTGGTATCGTCTTGTCAGGATCAACGCTTTCACCGGCTGCGATTCCGATCAGTTCCGTTCCCGAAAAGGCGAAATTGACGGACAGCATCGTCATCAATATCGGAACAAATCCATTGGGAAAGAGCCCGCCTTCCGCCGTGAAGTTGGACAGCATCGGAGCGGCTTCTCCGCCTTTGATCGGGATGAGGCCGAACATGGCAGAACCGCCTAAAAGAATAAATAATATGATGGCTAATACTTTGATGCTGGAAAACCAAAATTCTGATTCAGCGAAAAACCTGACCGAAAATGCGTTAAGCAAGAAAATGAACAGCGCAAAGACGGCACTCCACATCCAAACCGATGTATGGGGAAACCAGCGCTGCATTAACAGGCCGGCTGCTGTGAATTCTGATCCCAATGCCACGGTCCATGTCAGCCAGTACAGCCAAGCGACCGTAAATCCGGTGCCGGGCCCTATGTATTTGGCCGCATAGGTGTGAAAGGCGCCGGTCACAGGCATGGCGACTGACAGCTCACCGAGGCATAGCATGACCAGATAGACAATTCCGGCCCCGACTAAGTAGGCAAGTATCGTTCCAGCCGGGCCTGCCTGCTGAATGGTATAGCCAGAGCTTAAAAACAGTCCTGTTCCGATGACACCTCCTAAGGAAAGCATAAAGAGGTGCCGGCTTTTCATGCTTCTCTGAAAGTTTGTCTCATTCTTGTTGTGAGCAGAGTTCATCTTTTTCCAACTTTCTATCGGCGATTTATTTCCTTCCTAATAAAAAATCTCATGTCAGGAAGTGACACGAGACTCCGGCGAACCGGCTTTAAGTTAGAATATACAAACAATTCCGATAAGTCAAGTTGTTTTTAAAGAGCGGACCCAAGCCGCCATTTCTTGAATATCTTCGGGTTTTGTCCGGCAGCAGCCGCCGATCAGCTTCGCACCTTTTTCATGCCAGATGCGGGCGCTCGCCCCGTAAGATTCTGCGCATGCTGCGCCGTTCCACATTTTAGTTTCCGGATCATATTGCTCACCTGAATTCGGGTAGACGATGATCGGCTTTGACGTGTTCTTTTTTATCTCCTCTATCAAGGAAGAAATATGCTGAAGCGGCGTACAGTTGATGCCGAGCGCTGCAATTTGGCGATGTTCATCAAGCAAAGCTGCGCAGTCAGCGGCTGGTGTTCCGTCACTGATATGCAGGCCGTCTTTGGCACTGAAGCTGATCCACGCATACGTTTCGGGAAATTCCTTCAACAGCCGCACAATCGCTTTTGCTTCAGTCAGACACGGGATCGTTTCGCATGCCAAAACATCAGCTCCGGCTTCAATCAGTGCTTTCATCCGGGGACGATGAAATTCAATCAGTTCATCTTCTGATATTGCATAGTTGCCGCGATACTCAGAACCATCTGCAAGATAAGCGCCATAAGGGCCTACAGAAGCCGCAATGATCGGTTTCGGCCGATTCAAACGGTTCTTTTCAAGCGACCAAAATTCATCACGAGCTTCAGCTGCGATGCTGACGGACAACTCGATGAGCCGGCGTGCTTCCGCTTCGCTCAGCCCGCGTGCGGCAAAGCCTTCGAATGTGGACTGATAGCTGGCGGTAATCGCACAATCGGCGCCTGCCGCGAAATAATCAGTATGAACTTGTTTAATCAGGTCCGGCTCTTCCATCAGGATTTTTGCCGACCACAGACTGTCGTTCAAATCACAGCCCTTGCGTTCAAGCTCGGTCGCCATGGCGCCGTCTAGCACAATAAGCGGGAATGTATCTAGTATGTGTTGGATAGGATTCATAGAATGTACCGATGCCTTCTTTCAGATTTTTTAAAAAGATATGAAAATCGTAATGGAGGCTTACGTGTTTGTCAATAAACGCAAATAGAGAAAGGTGTTCAGCCCGTATGTCTGAACACCTCTTTTTTATGATATTTGTTTGTTGTGTGTGTCTGCCGTTGTGTCAGAAAGCGGCCAGCATTCAATGCCGTTGTGGTTTTTGAGCACATCTTTATAGAAGACCGGATCTTTGCCAGCTTTTTTCTGGCGTGTATAGTCTTTCAGCGCTGTAAAAACGACCTTTGATAATAAGAAAATCGCGATTAAATTCACGACGACCATCAAGCCCATGAACAAATCAGCAAGATCCCAGACGAGCTGGACTTTGGCAACACAGCCAAACACAATCATCGCCAGCACGCCGATACGGTAAACGAATATCAGTTTTTTACTTTTGTTTAAAAAGCCAATATTGGTTTCGCCATAATAATAGTTTCCGATTAAAGCACAGAATCCGAATAACAGAATCAGAATGGCCAGAAAGCCTGATGCCCATGATCCGACATGGGAGCTTAGAGAGGCTTGTGTCAAGGCGATTCCGCTCAGACCCGGAGTATGATAGGCATCCGAAAACAGAATGATAAAGGCGGTGCTTGTACAAATGACCAGTGTATCAGTAAGCACACCAAAAGCTTGGATCAGGCCCTGTTTGACGGGATGGCTTGTTGTGGCGGTGGCAGCGGCATTCGGTGCGCTCCCCATTCCCGCTTCGTTTGAAAAGATTCCCCGTCTGACGCCTTGCATGAGTGCCGCGCCCAAAGCTCCGCCGGCGGCCTGGTCAAAACCAAACGCATTTTTCACGATTAGCGCAAGCACATCTGGCAGCTGCGTAATGTTGGTGAAAATGACGAAAAACGCAACTCCGATATACAGGACAGCTAATACGACGACAATGGATTCAGCCAATTTTGCAATGCGCTTGACTCCGCCAAAAATAATCGTGCCGAATACAGCAATTAAAATGAGTCCCAATGTCAGGCGGTTTGTGCCGAACGCGTTTTCAAAGGCAAGGCTGACTGTATTGGATTGAACCGAGTTGAAGACGATACCGAACGATAAGGTGATTAACACAGCGAACAGCGCGCCCATCCACCTTTTGTTCAGCCCTTTTTCCATGTAATAAGCCGGCCCGCCGCGGAAGCCGTTTACATCTTTTACTTTATAAATCTGAGCCAGTGTGCTTTCCACAAAGCTGGATGCTGATCCGATAATGGCGATAATCCACATCCAGAAGATTGCACCGGGCCCGCCGAGTGCAATGGCGATGGCAATGCCCGTAATATTTCCCGTTCCGACACGGGCCGCCATGCTGATGCAAAAGGCTTGAAACGGAGAAATGCTGTTTTTTGACCGGGAAGCAGCACCTTCTCTTAATACCCTGACCATTTCTTTCAGCATGCGAACCTGTAAAAACTTCAGCCTGAACGTAAAATAGATTCCAAGAGAAAGAAGCAAAACAATTAATAGCTTTGACCACAAAAGATCATTTGCGATACCGACGATATGTTCCAGGATTTGCTGCATACAATCACCTCTTTTTTATGTTTAAAAAATACTGAGCTCCCACTCCTGTGCCATATGCTTCAGCAGCATACCCCCGGTGAGGCTGTTGCCGTATTCGTCAATGGCAGGCCCGTAAATGCCGATACCGCATCCGGACTGAAAAGGCTGTTCTCTTCTGGCGCTTGGAGGCACCAGTGCCATGATGCCGCCGGAGACGCCGCTTTTGGCCGGCACGCCGACAAATGCCGCATATTTGCCTGAAGCATTGTACATGCCGCACGTCAGCATTAACGCCTTGGCCAATTTTGCCACATCTTTTGGAATCACCTGCTCGCGTCGAATCGGATGATACCCGTCATGGGCAAGGATCAAGCCGATCAACGCGATGTCTTCTGTGGTGCTCTCCATGGCGCATTGCTTCAAGTACACCTCAAGTGTTTCTTCTACGTCAGCTTCTAAAAAGTTTGTTTCTTTTAAATAGTAGGCCAGCGCTCTGTTGCGGTGGGCGGTTTCCCATTCAGAACGGAACACTTCCTCATGAATTCTCGGCCGTTTTCCTATTAAGGTTTCCAACACTGAGTATAGAAACTCGAGTTTTTTGTATGCCGATTCACCGGGAAGAATCGAGGCGATGGTAAGGGCACCCGCGTTAATCATGGGATTAAACGGCTTTCCCGGCTTGTTGATTTCGAGCCGAATGATTGAATTAAAGGCATCACCTGTCGGTTCGACATCTACGCGGTCCAGCACATAGGGAATGCCGCGGCTCATGCAGGCGGCGATAAAGCTGATCACTTTGGAAATGCTTTGCAGGGTAAAAGGGACGTTCCAATCGCCGGCATGTATCATCGTTCCGTCAGGCTCCAATATACAAATGCCGAGCTGTGAGTCATTGACTTTTCCTAAGGCGGGGATATAGTTTGCACTTTGTCCATTGGCGGCAAAGGGGCGATAATGCTCAACCCAATGATGCAGCTGTGACGCCGGGTTTATTTCTTTCAGAGTCTCTTTTATCAATTCTTTCATCGAATTCCTCCTCACTGATTTTCTTCTTTAAGGACTGAGGTTTATCAAAGCGAAGGCTGAAGGGGCGTTAAACGCTTTCATAAAAAGCGGATGGTATATTTACTTTATAATGGCGACTACAGAATCATACAAAATACGACAAAAACATTTTGAAAATAAGCAGTAAGATTTATAAAAACCTGATTTTCTGGGTCAAAAGCAATTTGCAGGTTTTCTCCCGTTTCTCCAAAATAAAAAGCGAGGATGTGATCATCATAAAACTGGAACGTTTTATCGAAAAAGACGGTTATATACTGGCTCTCATGCTGATTACGGTGCCGCTGGCCGGTGAACTGAAATTTTATCCCCTCAATGAAGAATTCCGGGTCAGTTTTGGCGCACCGGTTTTTTTCTTCTTTTTATCGTTGTTGCGGCATGTGCCCTCTGTGCTGCCGGGTTTTCTGACTGGAGCGGCTGTTTTTATCTTTCGCGTCTTTCTGGAATTATGGGGCGGAGGACACAACGGATTGACTCCGATTCTGTATGACCAAGCGTCTGGCTTTTTCTTTTATATGACTTACGCCTGCCTGTTTTACATACTAAAGGCCAATCGTTTCCGTGAACGGCCGATTATGCTCGGTTTCATCGGGTTTATGATTGAAGTTGTGTCAGATTGTGTCGAGCTGACTGTGCAATTTCTCATTTTTCATACGGTTGTCACGCCTGAGAAAATCACTGACATTGCGGTGATTGCGATTTCTCACACATTTATCGTAATGAGCTTTTATAGTGTGCTGAAGCTGTATGAAACACAATCGAGAGAAAAACAGACAAGGCATCAGCATGAGCACATGCTGATGATCGTTTCTAATTTATATGAAGAAACGGTGCATCTAAAAAAGACTTTGAAAACGACAGAGAAAGTGACAAACGATTCGTATCAGCTCTATCGGGAAATGAAGGGCAAGGATCATCAGCTCAGCGGCAGAATCCTGAGACTGGCCGGGGAGATTCATGAAGTGAAAAAGGACAACCAACGGATATTCGCTGGGCTTTCAAAACTGATTTCGAATGAGAGTTTGAGAGATTATATGAGGGCCTCTGATTTGCTGCAGCTCGTGATTCGAATGAATGAAAAGTACGCTGAAGCACTGGGAAAGCAGATTGATTTTTACTGCTCCATAGAGGGAGAGCATGACGAATATCACGTATTTATTGTGCTTTCGATCATTAATAATCTAACGGCAAATGCGGTAGAGGCTATGGATGAAGAGGGAAGGATCAGCCTGAGGCTCCGTAAGCTAAATGAGAGTATGGTAGAATTTCAGGTGGAAGACAATGGTCCCGGTATATCTGAAAAAATAGGGGAGATTGTGTTCGACCCGGGCTTTACTTCAAAATATGACGAATTCGGCACGCCTTCTACGGGAATCGGACTTTCCTATGTGAAGGAAATGGTGACTGAACTAGATGGGGATATTACGTTTGATAATCAGCAGCGGGGAGTGGTGTTTGCCATCAGGCTGCCTGTCCGGCATTTGATTCAGAAAGGGTGAACCGAAAGCTATGCGTTTTTTTATCGCTGATGATGACCGTGCGGTGCGGTCGATTTTAAGGCAGATCATTGAGGACGAGGATCTTGGGGAAGCTGCTGGTGAAGCAGACGACGGAAGCCAAGTGGAAGGGCATATGCTGCAGTTCAAACAGATTGATATTTTATTAATCGATCTGTTAATGCCCGGAAGAGACGGCATTGAGACAATTCGTGAGATCCAGCATACGTACTCCGGCAAAATCGTAATGATCTCTCAAGTGGAGGCGAAGGAAATGGTCGGAGAAGCGTACTCGCTCGGCATCGAATATTTTATTCATAAGCCGATTAACCGCATTGAAATTGTTACGGTTCTCCAAAAGGTGAAGGAGCGGATTGAGCTTGAACACTCGATTGGAGCCATTCAGCATTCTCTAAGTCGGCTTGTCAATCGGACTGATCGGAAAGCGCGTCCCCAGCAGAAGAGTGACAGCGGTTTAAAAGAGGCGGGAGCATTTCTGTTGTCCGAGCTGGGCATGATGGGAGAAGGCGGCGCGCAGGATCTCATGGCGGTCCTGCAGTATTTAGCAGAATACGAGCAATCCGAGCCACACGAAAAACAAAGCCCTTCGCTAAAACAAATATTTACCCAAGTAGCGGAACGGAAGCTGGGGACAGGGGCCTCTCAGACGGAGGTCAATCGAGAAATGAAAGCCTCAGAGCAGCGTATCCGCAGAGCGATTATCCATTCGCTGCACCATTTCGCATCACTGGGGACAACTGATTTTTCGAATCCAAAGTTTGAAACCTATGCGTCAAAATTTTTTGATTTTCCGGTAGTCAGCCAGAAAATGAAAGAACTCCAATCCAAGGATGCAAAACCTCTCGCCCCTGCTAGAATAAATATGAAAAAATTCATCCACGTGTTTTTTTTGGAAGCGAAGCTTTTGCACGAGACGATGAAACAAAGAAGGATATAAACCAAACAGCCGGCTGATCCGGCTGTTTTTTTGCTGCGCAGAATCCCGGCGGGACAGCGGTTTACTGTTTATTTATAAAATATCAGAAAATAAAGATATTGACTTATTGTTTATTTGTCTTACAATTAAACAAAAGGAAATATGGGAAGGAGCGGATGTGAAAGAAAGATTTATAAAGCGCTTTCAGTTAGGGGCTGTATACACAAATAACAGGAGGTTATGTTGATGAGCCGTATCAGAAAAGCACCCGCTGGAATTTTAGGTTTTCCGGTTGCTCCTTTTAACACACAAGGAAAACTGGAGGAAGAAGCTCTTTTTCAAAACATTGAGTTTTTACTGAAAGAGGGCTTGGAAGCGATATTTATCGCTTGCGGGTCTGGTGAATTTCAATCTCTCAGCCAGAAGGAATATGAGCAAATGGTGGAAGTCGCAGTCTCGGCAGCCGGGGGAAAGGTGCCGGTTTACACGGGGGTGGGCGGCAACCTCAGCACAGCGCTTGAATGGGCGCAGCTGTCGGAGAAAAAAGGCGCCGACGGCTACTTGATCCTGCCCCCGTATTTGGTGCATGGCGAACAGGAGGGACTGTATCAGTATGCGAAAACGATTATTGAAAGCACTGACTTGAATGCGATTCTCTATCAGCGTGATAACGCCATTCTCGCTGTAGAACAGATCAAACGCTTGACCGAATGTGAACAGCTTGTCGGTGTCAAAGACGGGGTAGGGAATATGGATTTAAATATTAACCTCGTCTATACGATCGGCGACCGCTTAGGATGGCTCAATGGAATGCCGATGGCTGAAGTGACGATGCCGGCTTACCTGCCGATCGGGTTCCACTCTTACTCTTCAGCGATTTCAAATTATATCCCGCATATTTCGCGAATGTTCTATGATGCATTGAAAAACGGAAATGCCGAGCTGGTGAAGGAAATCTATCAGCATGTGATTCTCCCAATCAACGACATTCGCAAACAACGAAAAGGCTACGCTGTATCCTTGATTAAAGCGGGGATGGAGATTATGGGGCTGAATGTAAGAAATACAGCCAGACCGCCTGTCGGCCCGGTTGAAAAAGATCATTATCAGCAATTGGAAGCGATTTTGAAGCAGGCGGCTGACCGTTTTCCGAAAAAAGCCGCGACGGTTTGACCAGAAAAAACACGAAAGGGGCAATGGGCATGTCTGTGATCACGGAACAAAACACGTATCTCAACTTTATTAACGGGGAGTGGGTTCAGTCTCAATCAGGCGATATGGTCAAGATCGAAAACCCTGCCGATGTGAATGATATTGTCGGTTATGTACAGAATTCAACAGCTGAGGATGTGGAACGTGCCGTCGCCGCCGCCAATAAAGCCAAAACGGCTTGGAGAAAGCTGACGGGTGCCGAGCGGGGCCAATACTTATACAAAACAGCGGATATCATGGAGCGGCACTTGGAGGAAATCGCCGCCTGTGCAACGCGTGAAATGGGCAAAACACTGCCGGAAGCGAAGGGAGAAACAGCCCGGGGGATTGCCATTCTGCGCTATTACGCCGGAGAGGGCATGCGCAAAACAGGTGACGTCATTCCGTCTACTGACAAAGACGCGCTCATGTTCACCACCCGTGTTCCGCTCGGTGTGGTCGGTGTGATTTCTCCGTGGAATTTCCCGGTGGCGATTCCGATTTGGAAAATGGCGCCGGCATTGGTATACGGCAATACCGTTGTCATCAAACCAGCGACAGAAACAGCTGTGACATGCGCGAAGATCATTGCCTGCTTTGAGGAAGCGGGGCTGCCGGCAGGGGTCATTAATTTGGTGACAGGCCCGGGCTCTGTTGTCGGGCAGGGGCTTGCTGAGCATGACGGTGTAAATGCCGTTACGTTTACCGGTTCAAATCAAGTCGGAAAAATCATCGGGCAAGCCGCTTTAGCGAGAGGAGCTAAATATCAGCTTGAAATGGGCGGCAAAAATCCTGTCATCGTAGCTGATGACGCTGACCTTGAAGCTGCGGCTGAAGCTATTATTACGGGGGCCTTCCGTTCAACCGGACAGAAATGCACCGCGACAAGCCGTGTCATCGTGCAAAGCGGAATTTATGAGCGTTTGAAAGAAAACCTTCTCCAGCGCACAAAGGATATTACAATCGGAGACAGCTTAAAAGAGGATGTCTGGATGGGACCGATCGCCAGCAAGAATCAGCTTGATAACTGCCTGTCATACATTGAGAAAGGCAAGCGGGAGGGCGCTTCCCTTTTAATTGGAGGAGAAAAGCTGGAGAACGGAAAATATCAAAACGGCTATTATGTTCAGCCCGCCATCTTTGACAATGTGACATCTGAGATGACGATTGCCCAGGAGGAAATTTTCGGTCCGGTGATTGCCTTAATCAAGGTTGATTCGATGAAGGAGGCGTTGGACATCGCCAATGATGTGAAGTTCGGTTTAAGTGCATCCATCTTCACGGAAAACATCGGCAAAATGCTTTCTTTCATTGATGAAATCGACGCCGGGCTGGTTCGTGTTAATGCAGAAAGCGCAGGTGTTGAGCTGCAGGCGCCTTTTGGCGGCATGAAGCAGTCGAGCTCCCACTCCCGTGAACAGGGGGAGGCAGCGAAGGACTTTTTCACAGCGATCAAAACCGTTTTTGTGAAGCCGTAATGGTGCTGGAAAGAGGCTTACGTCTCTTTCCCAGCTTTATCACAGCCAGCATATGATTCTCTACTTTGAAAAGGAGAAGATACTATGAAAAAAGACTTTGCGAGTGTTACACCGGCGGGCAATAAAACGTCTGTACGCTGGTTCATCGTGTTTATGCTGTTTCTTGTGACCTCTATTAACTACGCGGATCGAGCAACGCTTTCCATCACCGGAGATTCTGTCCAGCATGATTTGGGATTGGACTCGGTCGCCATGGGATATGTCTTTTCTGCCTTTGGCTGGGCCTATGTCATCGGGCAGCTTCCGGGCGGCTGGCTGCTGGACCGTTTTGGTTCAAAGACAGTCATTGCGTTAAGCATCTTTTTCTGGTCATTTTTTACGCTGCTGCAAGGGGCGATTGGCTTTTTCTCAGCCGGCACAGCGATTATCCTGCTGTTTGCACTGCGTTTTCTGGTAGGCTTATCAGAAGCGCCTTCATTTCCCGGAAACGGCAGAGTTGTTGCCTCATGGTTTCCAAGTTCCGAGCGCGGGACAGCTTCAGCCTTTTTTAATTCAGCACAATATTTCGCAATCGTCATTTTTTCTCCTTTAATGGGCTGGCTCACCCACTCTTTCGGCTGGCATTCCGTCTTCGTTGTCATGGGTGCTGCGGGGATTCTTCTGGCTGTCATCTGGCTAAAAACGGTGTATGAACCGAAAAAACACCCAAAGGTTAACGAAGCTGAGCTTGCGTACATCGAACAGGGCGGCGGACTGATTTCCATGGATGACAGTAAAAGCAAACAAGAAACAGAATCGAAATGGCCGTATATCAAACAGCTGTTAACGAACCGCATGCTGATTGGCGTGTACATCGCGCAATATTGCATTACGACTCTCACTTATTTCTTTCTCACATGGTTTCCGGTATATTTGGTTCAGGCCCGCGGCATGTCTATTCTAGAAGCTGGGTTTGTCGCCTCCCTGCCGGCGCTGTGCGGATTTGCCGGCGGCGTGCTTGGGGGTATCGTGTCAGACATCTTACTCAAAAAAGGCCGTTCACTGACCTTTGCTAGAAAAGTGCCAATCATTGCCGGCATGCTGCTGTCTTGCAGTATGATTGTCTGCAACTATACAGATTCAGCGTGGCTCGTCGTTGTTATTATGTCGCTCGCGTTTTTTGGCAAAGGCTTCGGCGCACTGGGCTGGGCTGTCGTGTCGGACACGTCTCCGAAAGAGTGTGCAGGATTAAGCGGCGGTTTGTTCAACACCTTCGGAAATATTGCCTCGATTACAACGCCGATTATTATCGGTTACATCGTCAATGCTACAGGATCATTTAATGGCGCGCTCGTGTTTGTCGGCGCTAACGCGATTGTTGCGATCCTCAGCTATTTGCTGCTGGTCGGCCCGATCAAACGGGTCGTGTTAAAGAAACAAGAACAAGACCCCGATCAATCATTGCCTGTTTAATATTTATGAAAGCGCTTTATAAAAAGGAGGAAAAAGCATGGGTTCATCCATACAAGAGCAGGTTCAAAAAGAAAAAAGATCGAATATTCCTTCAATTTCAGAAATGAAGGTGATTCCGGTTGCGGGACATGACAGCATGCTGCTGAATCTAAGCGGAGCGCACAGCCCGTTTTTTACCCGGAATATCGTAATCTTAACAGACAGCAGCGGAAATCAGGGAGTCGGCGAGGTGCCAGGCGGAGAGCGTATTCGCCGCACACTGGAGCTGGCAGAGCCGCTTGTTGTCGGAACATCCATTGGTGCGTACCAGGCGATATTGCAAAGGGTCAGAAAGCAGTTTGGCGATCAGGACAGGGGAGGACGCGGAATCCAGACCTTTGATTTGCGCACCACTGTGCACGCCGTCACCGCATTGGAAGCGGCTTTGTTGGATTTACTTGGAAAGTTTCTTCAGGAACCTGTCGCAGCTTTGCTTGGCGAAGGGAAGCAGCGCGATGAAGTGAAAATGCTTGGTTACCTTTTTTACATCGGTGACCGAAAGCGGACGGCCTTGCCGTATCAAAGCGATGAGCAGACAGATTGTGCGTGGTTCCGTCTGCGTCATGAGGAAGCGCTGACGCCGGAGGCTATTGTGCGTCTTGCCGAATCCGCGCAGGAGCGCTATGGCTTTCAGGATTTCAAACTCAAAGGCGGGGTGCTGCGGGGAGAAGAAGAAATCGAGGCTGTTACCGCATTATCGAAACGTTTTCCTGAGGCAAGAATCACTCTTGATCCGAACGGGGCGTGGTCATTAGAGGAAGCTATTGCATTATGCAAAGGAAAGCAAGATGTGCTCGCGTACGCGGAAGATCCGTGCGGGGATGAGAACGGCTACTCCGCTCGTGAAGTGATGGCTGAATTCCGCCGCGCGACAGGGCTTCCGACTGCGACAAATATGATTGCGACCGACTGGCGGGAAATGGGTCACGCGATTCAGCTTCACGCGGTGGATATTCCGCTGGCTGATCCTCATTTTTGGACGATGCAGGGCTCCGTGCGGGTTGCGCAAATGTGCCATGATTGGGGTTTGACATGGGGCTCGCACTCCAACAACCACTTTGATATTTCCCTTGCGATGTTTACCCATGTGGCTGCGGCAGCTCCGGGTCGAATCACGGCGATCGATACCCATTGGATCTGGCAGGACGGGCAGCGATTAACGAAACAGCCTTTTGAGATTACCGCTGGCTGTGTCAAGGTCCCGGATAAACCTGGGCTAGGCGTCGACATTGATATGGAACAAGTGGAAAAAGCGCACGAGATCTATCGGAAAATGAATGTAGGCGCACGGAATGACGCGATCCCTATGCAGTTCCTGATCAACAACTGGGAATTTGACCGGAAGCGCCCGTGCCTTGTGCGATAAGTTTTATTGTAAATATTGTCATATCGGCTATTTTGTCTTACAATTGAACAACTGAAGGGAGAGTTGTTCGTGTACGAAGGTTTAGAGGATTTGAAAGTCGATACAGTCAATCGGAAAACATTAGCCAAACAGGTCATCGAACGGATTGTCCATTTATTATCGAGCGGACAGTTGAGGGCCGGAGACAAATTGCCGACAGAAATGGAACTGATGGACATTTTGCATGTCAGCAGGCCGGTGCTTCGGGAGGCGCTCAGTTCACTTGAAACGCTGGGCGTCATTACGAGAAAAACCCGCGGAGGCACATATTTCAACGATAAAATCGGCATGCAGCCATTTTCCGTCATGCTTGCCTTGGCGACTGATAATCTTCCGGCAATCATTGAAGCGCGGATGGCGTTAGAACTCGGACTCGTGACGATTGCTGCGGAAAAAATCAATGAGGATGAGCTTCAGCGTTTGCAGAAGACAATCGACGATATTGCCAACAGCACTGACAATCTTTATGGTGAAGCGGATAAAGAATTCCATCGAATTATAGCGTTAAGTGCAAATAATCCCGTTGTAGAGGGGATGATTCAATCCCTCTTAATCACCCATGCGAAAATTGACAGCCAAATTCCGTACAGGGAGAGAGATATAACGGTCGAATATCACAAAAAAATCTACGACGCCCTTGCCAAAAGAGATCCTTACAAAGCGCATTACCACATGTATGAGCATCTGAAATTTGTCCGTGACAAAATTCTAAAAGGACTTGATGGAAAATAATGGTGAGATAACCGCAGTTGAAACGTAGGAGCTGCGGTTTTTTTAAAACCAATTAAGAAAACGCTTACTAAGATATGAGGAGTGATTTTCATATGGCGATGAACCTCAGGCAAAACCAGGCGCCTCTTTACATCAAAGTTAACGACACAGATAACACGGCAATTATTGTAAATGATGGAGGACTGCCAAAGGGCACTGTTTTTTCATGTGGACTCGTCCTTGAAGAGGATGTTCCTCAAGGCCATAAGGTGGCCTTAACCGATCTCAATCAAGGGGATGAGATCGTGCGTTACGGAGAGGTGATCGGATTTGCTGATGAGACGATCAAACGCGGGAGCTGGGTACGGGAAGCCCTCGTGAGAATGCCCGATCCTCCGGCGTTAGACGATCTTCCTCTCGCAAACAGAGTGACGAAGCCGCTGCCCCCTCTTGAAGGATATACATTTGAAGGCTACCGGAATGCGGACGGCAGTGCGGGGACAAAAAATATCCTCGGTATCACCACAAGTGTTCAATGTGTCGTTGGCGTTTTGGATTATGCGGTCAAACGGATCAAAGAAGAGCTGCTGCCGAAATATCCAAACGTCGATGACGTTGTACCGCTGCATCATCAATACGGATGCGGCGTGGCGATCAATGCGCCCGACGCCGTCATTCCGATCCGCACGATTCAAAATCTCGCGAAGCATCCGAACTTCGGCGGAGAAGTGATGGTAATTGGATTGGGATGTGAAAAGCTCCTTCCGGCAAGAATTGCCTCTGAGAATGATGATGACATTCTATCGCTCCAGGATCATCAAGGTTTTGCGGCGATGATCCAATCCATTTTGGAAATGGCGGAGGAGCGGTTAATCAGGCTGAACAGCAGAACCCGTGTGACATGCCCTGTTTCAGATCTGGTTATCGGCCTGCAATGCGGCGGCAGTGATGCGTTTTCCGGCGTGACGGCGAACCCTGCCGTGGGGTATGCGGCTGATTTATTGGTTCGCGCAGGTGCGACGGTTTTGTTTTCTGAAGTGACAGAGGTACGTGATGCCATTCATTTATTAACGCCGCGGGCTGTCAGTGAAGAGGTCGGACAATCGCTGATCAAAGAGATGAAGTGGTATGACAGCTATCTTCGGCGGGGAGACGCAGATCGAAGCGCGAACCCGTCACCAGGCAATAAAAAAGGCGGATTATCAAATGTGGTGGAGAAAGCATTAGGCTCAGTGGCGAAATCAGGCACTAGCCCCATCTCCGGCGTGCTCGGCCCAGGTGAAAGGGCAGAGCAAAAAGGCCTGCTGTTCGCAGCCACACCGGCAAGCGATTTTGTGTGCGGAACCCTGCAGCTGGCTGCGGGTATGAATCTGCAGGTGTTTACGACAGGGAGGGGAACACCGTACGGCTTGGCGGCTGCACCGGTGCTGAAAGTATCGACGCGGCATTCATTATCAGAGCATTGGGCGGATTTAATCGATATCAATGCCGGCCGAATCGCGACAGGAGAGGCCAGTATCGAAGATGTAGGCTGGGAAATCTTCAGGACGATTTTGGATGTGGCAAGCGGCCGCAAACAAACGTGGGCTGACCGTTGGGGCCTTCATAATGATTTGTGCTTGTTCAATCCTGCTCCAGTGACTTGATTCATTTTTTTATAGCGATTAGAGAATATGCTGTAAAATACAATTAACGCATAGGAAACGAAGGGGTTACAGCATGGCATTCATTAGATTCCGAGTGACACGAATTCAATAGTGAACAACTCTCGCCTGAATGCGGGAGAATCGGGATGAATCCGCCTATGTATGAGCCCTTATATGGTTATCAAAAAAGAGGGTGGCGATGCCTGCCTTCTTTTTTGTACCTTCGAATATACTCATAGCAGCAGTTTTCTTTGGGCTGAACTCGATCTACCATTTCATACCGGGAGAGTTAACTTCGGAAATCATTTCTCAGCAGGCGGTAAAAATGGCGGTTTTCACTTTTGGCGCCGCTGGAACGAGTTTAGTGCCCATCTTTTTTGGGATGCGTAAGCACTCCGTTCCGGCAACCATCATTTCCTCTGTAGTGATTGTAACGCTCACTAGTCAAACAAGTCCGGGCTTCTCGATTTCATCTGTTGTGTATATCCCATTATTTCTGGCGGCCCTCGGTATCATCTTTTCCTGCATGGCGATCATGAATGTAGACAAACAGGATGCTTGAAATAAGGCGCCCGCTATTCACAAAAGGCCGATGCTGTCAGCACCGGCCTTTCTATTATGAGTCTGTTCTTGTTTCAAGATAATGCTTCTTGCCAATCTCTTTGCTCATCATATAGAAATGGAAGCAATATTCACCGATTGCCATGACGATCGCGCCGAATAAAGCCGCCAACGCAACTTCACCGCCAGTCATCCCCAGAGAAAGCGGCATGCCCATCAGCCAGATAACGAGAAAGGCCAAGCCAAAGTCAGCCAAAGTTGCAATCATATTATTCCATCTCGGCAATACATACAGATCCCCAAGCAAATAAGAAATAACCCCTAACACTATCGTCATTAAAAGCGTATCTCCAAACGTGAAACCAAAGCCCAGACCAAGCACCAGATACAACACAATAATCGTCATAATACCTTTAATCGCGAGCGCTTTCACATGTGTCATTACAATTCCTCCTTTTGTCAGTTGATTTGTTATGTATAATTCCTCAAATGTAAAAACTTAAACCTTATTTTGAGTTTTTTCGGATCCATATATAGGCGGAGATCACAGTGCTGCTGATGTTTATGCTTTTCGGAGCGGGTGCAAAAGCCCCATACATTTATTAAGGGGGATGGATCAGGAATTGAGTCTCCGGCTGCTTCGTCAGCGGAAATTGCAGAGTCCGTCTCGCACCAGACGATGCCTTGACGGCCAACCAGCCATTTTTCTTTTTAGGAAACAAAATGTTTGGTGCTTTTAGATGAATTAATTTAAAAACTTCACCTGTCCCTCCGTCATCACTTCTGAAGTAATGAAATATGATGAAAAGAGATCAAGGGGAGGTGACGTGATGGCGGTCGTGAGAGCAACGAGTGCGGATGTCGATTTGATGGCAAGGCTGCTCAGAGCGGAAGCGGAAGGCGAAGGCAAGCAGGGGATGCTGCTTGTCGGCAACGTTGGAATTAATCGGCTGCGGGCGAATTGCTCGGACTTTAAAGGCCTCCGCACCATTAGGCAGATGGTGTTTCAACCACACGCGTTTGAGGCTGTGACTCATGGATATTTTTATCAAAGAGCACGGGATAGCGAGCGTGCTCTTGCACGCCGGTCGATTAATGGTGAAAGGCGCTGGCCTGCAAAATTTAGTTTATGGTATTTCAGGCCGGAGGGGGACTGTCCCGCCCAGTGGTATAACCAGCCGTTTGTGGCCAGATTTAAGTCACACTGCTTTTATCAGCCGACGGCGGAGACGTGTGAAAATGTATATAACACATTTTAGAGACAGGACACCGTTCAAATTGAACGGTGTTTTTCTTTGAAAAGAAATGAAATGGAAAATATTCCTGTGAGATAATCGGAGAAAAAAGAACTGACGGAGATGACAGAATGGCAACCATCGACCTGCAAAAGAAAAGTGTAAAGATCGTACTGGAGAAAAAGCAATTAACGAAGGTGATGGCTCGTGTCGGACTGGTTCTTGATATTACGGGCTCGATGAGAACGCTCTACAAAAACGGGACGGTTCAAAATGTGGTGGAGCGGATTTTGGCAGTGGCTGATCAGTTTGATGATAACGGTTTGCTGGATGTATGGGTGTATGATAATGAATATTCCCGATTAAAGCCAGTTTCAGAAAAGGATTTTTCGGGCTATGTGGAGCGTGAAATTTTAAATAATGACCGCTTGCATAAATTCGGCAGAAATGATGAGCCGCCAGTCATGAAGGACGTGCTGCGCAAATATGTTGCGGAGGAACCGAGCTCGTATCCTTCTTTCATTGTTTTTATCAATGACGGGGGCTGTAAAAAGTCAATCAAACCGATTATTGAAGCTTCTACTGATAAACCGGTGTTCTGGCAGTTTGTCGGCATCGGAAACGGAAACTTTGATTTTCTCAATAAACTGGATACGTTAGAAGGGCGTGTCGTTGATAACACGAACTTCCTCCATATCGAAGAGATTGACCGTATTTCTGATGATGAGCTCTATGATGCTCTGCTTGCTGAATTTCCATTTTGGCTGAAAGAAGCGAAGGAAAAAGGAATTGTAAGAGATCAAGAGCCCCCTGCTGAAAAGCCGAAAAAGAAGGGCTTTTTCAGCAGATTGTTTTCGAAATAACTGATAAGGCACTGAGTCATTCTGCGAAATGGCTCGGTGTTTTTGTTTTTTTAAGATCATGTGAAGAAAAATAGGCCGAATGGGCGGCTTGCAAACGACAGGATATGCAGGAAACGCGTCATTCAGCCAGCTTTCGGCATGTTTCAGCGGCAGGCTTATGAGGGAAGACCTGTTTTTGATGTTCAGCGCTTACAATCGGTTCACACTTCTTCACAGTCGTTTAACAATGATTTCCTATAATGGAGACGATCAATGAGAAGAGAGGGGATCTTGAATGGCATACGACAGTCGTTTTGATGAATGGGTACAGAAACTGAAAGAGGAAAGCTTTCAAAACAATACGTTTGACCGCCGCAAATTTATTCAAGGAGCGGGGAAGATTGCAGGACTTTCTCTTGGATTAACCATTGCCCAGTCGGTTGGGGCCTTTGAAGTAAATGCTGCGCCTAAATTCTCAAGCTATCCGTTTACATTAGGGGTAGCGTCAGGTGATCCGCTTTCTGACAGTGTCGTGCTTTGGACACGCCTGGCACCAGATCCGCTGAACGGCGGGGGGATGCCGAAGCAAGCAGTCCCTGTCAAATGGGAGGTCGCAAAGGATGAGCATTTCCGTAAAATCGTAAGAAAAGGCACTGAAATGGCTAAACCGAGTCTGGCCCATTCCGTTCACGTGGAAGCGGACGGGCTTGAGCCGAACAAAGTGTACTATTACCGTTTCAAAACCGGACACGAACTAAGCCCTGTCGGAAAAACAAAAACACTGCCTGCCCCTGGCGCCAATGTGCCGCAAATGACCTTTGCATTTGCTTCCT
>Ga0153917_1000088_pt1 | contig 96235 bp, 106 predicted proteins | sample TSFL001MetaG_FD_104695 | JGI IMG/M metagenome (GOLD analysis project Ga0153917, IMG submission 104695) | Attine ant fungus gardens microbial communities from Florida, USA - TSFL001 MetaG | ecosystem: Host-associated > Fungi > Mycelium > Unclassified | place: USA: Florida, Paynes Creek Historic...
ACAGCTTATTATATAATCGGCTGATATATTTTTCTCTGTTACCTTGAAAATAAATTTATTTAATGTATCATGAAACATCAAATAAATTATTACACATAAGCAATAAGCTAAAACATTATTCTTTGCGGATGCAAAATAAGTACTAAGATATTCCTTGTTAAGATATTGGAAGTACTGATTAGTTTCCTTTTCAATTTTATCATAATTATTTAAATCATCCATATATTTTGATGTTATAGTAAGCAAACATAGATTATAATTTTTACTATATCAGTGCATTTAAAGTGTATATTTTGTTAAATAAAAAACCACCCGAGAGGGTGGTTTCTTTTTACAATTGTATTTTCTTATGGATGATAATGGAAAATAACTTCATCAGCGTTTGTGTACATATCGAAATAATACCCGTTGTAAAGCGTCGTTTTTGTAAAACTTGAAGGAACTCCCTTACTAGCATCGTCCACTATATTCACTTCTCTACTTGTGCCATTCCAAGCTAAAGTACCTGCATTCCAAAGTGTGTATGTAGCCATTGGTAGTGTATTCCATGCTGGCCCAGGAAGTAACGGATTTGGAGTTGGATTTGTATAATTTGTTGTATTATGAAATCTTGTCTGTACAGAGCCTGGAAATATTTCTACATGATATACCTTTCCGTAATCTTGTAACAATTGTCTTTCCGAAGCTGTGACTATAGCATTATTTGGATTAAATACTTGTCCGGAAGGGAAACCTGACGCCAGAACTGGAAGGTGCTGCCCGTTATTGCTTACCTCATAAGAATTAGCAGCAATTTTAATAGGATTACACTGAAAAATTTTTGTTGCCTCGCCAACTCCGTTAAAATTAAAATAAGGATATAAAGTAGAATTCAGAACAGTACTAAAGTAAGTTCCATCTCCGTCATTTCCGTCGTGATACGCCAACCCTATGAACGGAACGAACTCAATGTCCTTATCCGTTTCATTAATGAAAACATATTTAATACTATGCCCTGTGAAAGGATAGAAATACGGTGACTCATAATCAAGATTCGTATCTACCGTACGAACAGAATTCTGCGTTTCCGGGCCTTGATTTTGCCCTTCATACATTGGTTCATACTCATCTTTACTACATGATGCAAGTACCACAAGGCTCATAAGTGTAATAATGGATTTTTTCATAAATTATATAATTTTGAAGTTAGATTGTGAAAATAGTTATTATATATGCAATAAAATAGTTTTATTAACTATAATAAATTAGTATTTTGTAAGGTTATAAAATAAAAAACACTCATCATAACGATGAGTGTTTTTAAATGAAAAACTGCAACGGTTAATTTGATTTTCTTTCCATAGCGATATAATGTCACAGTTTTTACATTGTGGTTCTCCACTTTCCCTATAAAGTTTTGAACTGATGTAAAACTACATCATAAAACTTAAAAATAAGAATATTTTTACACCAAATATTAACTTTTATTTTCGTATTTTGAATATAAAAACACTAAAAAAAGTATTTTTTTGTTTTTCAGCTATTTAAGTCCCCCAATCTGCTTCAGCCTCCACAACTCATGGCCGAGGTCCATTTTAGGAACGTTGACGGTGGTAGTCATGTTTTTGTTTTTCGTTATCATGATCAATTCATCAAGTTTCTTTTCAATGGCAGCATTGCTATTTTTGTGCTCCCGCTCCCTTAGATAAGCCCCCATAATATTCTGAGACCTTTGAAGTCCGTTCAACGATACTGCTCTCTGGCTTTCCCGATACTTATCGATTGAACTGTGAACAACATCACCTTCGAATAGTTTCACGACTGTATCTCGGTTCGGGGTAATGTACGCGGAACCACCAGGATGCTCTACTACCTCATGAACACCACCATCTCCTACTATTGCAATCTCTTCCGGACCATCTTTCCGACCCATTTTATATTTCGGTATCGGAGTGGCCAAGACGGCTGCGGTTTGAATTGTTCCGAGAATACCAGCGGCAATAGATAACGCTGTTGCAGAAATACCATAATCCATTTTTGGTACCTGCGCCCATATTCCCATGATTGCTTGAGCTGTCTTCCATCCAATATCTGCAATAGCCATTGCCCTCTGGAACACGGCCTGTTTATGTTGCTCCTTGCGCTTCTTGGCTTCAAGTTTTTCTTGCTCACGATCCTGTTGTGCCCTAATAGCTTTCTGTCGAGCGGCGTCACCTTCATAAAGCTCGATCTGCTGTTCATATTGCTGATTTGTTCGTTCAATAGCGTCTATCCTTACTTTAGATAAGTTAGCCTTAGGGAAAAGAGCCTTAAGTCTACCTGCAATCTTCTGTTTTTTATTCATAATAGATACTGTTATAATTATTTAATGTTCAGTATCTAATTTAATTAGGGTGTTTGGGAGTATGAAATTTTGAAGGGGTGAGTTATTGACAATGACAATAATAAAATAAATTATAAATACTTCATGTTTTTAATCTATTTAGGGGCTATTTGACGTACCTTTAAAATCTCACCTTTAAAAATCCCCTTCAATAATATAAATATTGTCCTCCGCTAGCGGGGTTTTTACTTTGTAAATTGAAAGGTGAGATTTTTAGTTTTTAAAGCGGAGGACTTTTTTTAATTGCTGTTTCGTTTTCTTTTATTTTTTTAATTTCCTTCTGCTGATCCTCAACCACATCCAAATACCCTACCGCGGTCTCCTGACTCCATACTTTGCCGGCAACCGCTGAAGTAGCTATTTCAACAGCTTCTTTCAAATCATTAGGAAGAATAGCATTGAATTGAACGGTAACAAGAAGCTCCTGATTTTTGAGTTTCGTATTGATGGTGCTCTTGGTTCCGGATGCGATAATGTTCAGACAGCGCTCTATAGCGGTTCTGTTATCCCCTTCATTCATCTTTGCTTTGATAATTGCATCAAGGAACATTAACTTTAAAGCGATACCGGAAATAGCACCAAGGCCTTTCAGGTTCTCAAATGCAATATCTGGAGTAGATGACATGGAATGAATCAGTGAATAAAGTTTCTCAAGCTCAATTTTAACCGTTTCCGCCGCGTTGTTCGCAGTCAGGAACTCTGCATCCCCATGGATCGTTTTACCGGTGTCATCGACCTCCTTCATCGGGAAACGGAGTGTTTTGCCATCATCATTACGATCAGGCATCGAAACAAGCTCCCCATACAATTTGAGTAGCGGGTATTGTATAAATTAAACCTAATGAGCCATTCTCGATCAATATCGTTTATCGGGAAATCTTCAGCTGGCGATATGAAGCTTTTTACACTTCCTTTTATGCTCGTATAAGCCTTTACGTCAAGTTTCTTAATCTGTCTTTCCTTTATAAGGTCATCCACGAATGTAATAAACATCTTCTCCTCTTGCTTTGCTCTCTTCCCTTCGAGGAGTTCAAGTCTTTTTCGTAGAAGTGCAATTTCCATATCAAGATCATTTACCGGAAGCCCGTTCTTGATAATTTCCATAGCTTCATCCATTAGATACTGATTATCGTTGCAGAATTTTACTTCCTCATCCAATTGTAACGAGCGTCTCTTCAGATCTGCAGTCAGCAAAACTTCATCCCGATTCTGGAAAATTCCAAGTTTATGGTATTTATACTTCACCTTTGATTCATTCAAAGTATCATATACACGTATTTTGACAGGATAACCTTTTTTTGTTTTGTATCTAATATCTAAAACTATTTCTGCAACGATCATAATAGGTCTTTTTAGGAGTTTGCAAATTCCCGTTTTTTTGCAAACAAATTTGACTATTTTTAAGCGACATTTACCATTATTTACCATGTCGTTGCAATTTTGATTCTTAAACGATCCCTTATTTCATCAGGGATACCGCGCAAAACCAACAAAAAAGTGCATCCGAACGCAGATGCACTTTTTCTATACAAAATAAAACAATAATTCTCTTTAGGATGCTACGATGTACTTATCGAATAATTTTTGCGCTTTTTTGCGCGTTACTTCTTTTTTGTAGACTTTTTCGGAATCGATATAAAATACAGGCGCGCTTTTACACATTCCCTGGCATTTCATCTTTTCAAGTGTAACGTTTTTCCCTAATCCGCTTTCAGTCAATAAATCCTTTAAACAGCTTTTTGCCTCTTCATTGTAACGACAACACTTTTTTCCGTTGCAGAAATAAATTACCTCGCAGGAAGATTTACATTTACTCATTATTCCTATCTTTAACGGAAACAAATATACTTATTAATTTTTATTTGTTCTAAATAAAAGGGATAAATGATAAAAAAAATTTTACCTACACTCCTTCTTTTGTTGATCGTTGGCAGTTTATACCTGATCAGCCCCGATTACCCGGAGTTTTTTACCTTTACCTATAACAGCAATATTTATTATGGGCTGGACCGTATACTGCACCATGTTACGTATCTTTTTTCTTTTTCAGTTGGAGACCTGCTGTATGCAGGCATCGTGATTTTCATACTGTACAAAATCATCCTATTTATAAGGAGGAAGTACTTCTTCTCCCTTACTTTGTTCCTGTGTAATTCATTCCTTGTTTTTTTCCTTACTTTCCAACTCTTCTGGGGACTCAACAATTACAAATATTCAGTTTCCCACCGTTTGGAACTGGAACAGCACTACACTCGGACCGATCTAGACTCCGTTACCTTAAATCTTATCCGTACCGTTAACAGCCAGCATTGGGAACTGTATAACGATTCCTTAAAAAAGATCGTTATTCCTCTTAATCTGGAACTGTTTAATGAAACTGCTAAAGAAAACTATAAAAAGCTTCCGGAACATCTGAAGGAGCTGCTCACCCAAAATACCATCAACCGGGTAAAACCTTCCTTTTATTCCTTTTTACAGTCCTATGCCGGATTCAGCGGCTATTTTAATCCGTTTACTCATGAGAACCAGCTGAATATTGAAATCCCGACCATAGGCATGCCCATTACCGTTGCGCATGAAATGGCACACCAGCAGGGAATAGCAAGTGAAGCAGAAGCTAATTTTTTCGGATATGAAGTGATGCTGTTAAGCAGTAACCCAGAATTCCATTATGCTGCAAACCTGTATGCATTGAAGTACTGTCTTAAAGAATACAGAAATATAAATGAGGAAGAATATCAGTCGCTTTTCAGAACCCTGGCTCCTGGTATCCGTCAAAATATACTGGATAGCGAAGCATTCTGGCAGAGCAAACGAAATTTTTCCTCATTTTTCTTTAAAAACCTTTACGGTAACTTCCTTAAAATAAACAATCAGAAGGAAGGTATGAGATCCTACAACAAATTTGTGGACCTGCTTATCAACTACAATAAGAAATATCCTCTTCCTAATTCATAGGTTCATGAAGGTCCCTGTTTTTACGGAACGGACGGATGATAACCCGTGATTCACGGTCAAATACGAAATAATTATACACCCAGCTCCAGAACACCAGCACCTTGTTTTTAAAACCAATAAGGGAAAACAGGTGGACGAACATCCATACAAACCACGCAAATACTCCGTTGAAATGTAATTTAGGAAGATCTACAACGGCTTTATTACGTCCGATGGTCGCCATTGAACCTTTGTCGTTGTATACAAATTTTTTGAGCGACTGCTTATTCGCAAGTCTTCCGAGGTTTTCTGCAAGCAGTTCACCCTGCTGAATCGCAGGCTGTGCCATCATGGGATGACCGAATTTGAATTTGTCGCCATACATGGCGGCTACATCTCCAAGTGCAAAAACATCATCAAAACCTTCTACCTGGTTGAATTCGTTAACCCGGATGCGTGATGCCCGGTCAACAGCTTCCGCAATCCCCTCCACAGGAGCACCTTTCACTCCGGCAGACCATATAACGGCCTGTGTTTTAAAAGACAACCCATCCTTAGTAGAAACCGTTGCACCGTCATAACCGCTTACAATGGCATTAAGGTGGATTTTAACACCCAACTGCTTCAGGAATTTTTCGGCCGATTTGGAAGACTTCTTCGACATGGCATCCAGAACACGGTCTCCACCCTGAACCAGGTTGATCTCCATCATGGAAACGTCCAGGTCGGGATAATCTTTCGGCAACACCGCCTTCTTCATTTCAGCAAGCGCGCCGGCCAGCTCTACTCCGGTAGGTCCGGCACCGACGATGACGAAATTCATGAGTGCTCTGCGCTCCTCCACATCATTTGTCTGTAGGGCCAATTCAAAATTTTCGAGTATAAGACTGCGGATATTCAGCGCTTCGGGAATGGTTTTCATAACCATGCTGTGCTTTTCGATTTCCTTGTTCCCGAAATAGTTATTTGTAGAACCGGTTGCAATAACCACGTAATCATAATAAATGGTCCCGATGTCGGTTATGACCTTTTTATTGGTGGTATCGATCCGTTCAACAAGCGCCATCCTGAAAAATGTTTCACTGTGTTCCTGAACAATCTTCCTTATGGGGTAAGCAATAGATCCCGCCTCAAGACCGCCTGTAGCTACCTGATACATCAAGGGTTGAAAATTATGGTAGTTGTGCTTGTCAAGCAATACCACCTGGAAGTTTTTGTTCTTTAATTTTTTAGCTAAAGAAACCCCTGCAAAACCTCCTCCTATGATCACTACTCTAGGATTGCCAGAGTCCGGAATATTCATCATAATCTCTCACTTTTTTTAAGCCGGAAATACAAACCATATTGCTAATTTTCCAGCTTATGCATTACTGTTTACCTGTATTTATTCTGTAACAATTCCTGTGCCAGCAACACGTGCCGAGGGCCTTGAAACCGTTATGCAAATTTACTCCTTATTTTAACTATATTAAAGTCTTTTAGTCAAATTAATTGTCTTCCACATTTAAAAGTATATCTTTAGGAAACTGCCTTAAAATACTTCATTTCTGCTATTTTTATAACATTATAATTTTTACATCTTCTCTTTTATACGGCAAACATCATAAGGATCTTTTTCTTTTTATTTCACCACATGCATTCGGGATGTATGTTACCCGTTTTTAGAACGGTTTTCCGCGTCATAAAAAAACACTTTGTATTGTCAAAGTGTTTTTTAACCTGTTCCTTAATTGGGAACCAAATCATAGTTATTTCCTCTTTTTCCAACATCCCCCCCCTTTTGCAGGGAATCTGATGCCTTTTCGATCCGATTTACTTCCTGAAGGGACTTTGTATAATCGTTATACAACATATAATAACAAAGCAACATCAATACTGAAAATGGAAGAATGATTTTCCAAACAAAATTTAATGAAAGCAGCTGTTTACTCATAAGCATGTTTTTCTACTGTTCTTTTCTTGCTTTAAGATAGGAATAATATCTCACATGCGCTTGTGAAAACATTTAAATTCATCACAATTTAACACATCATTTAACCGTGAATAAAACAGGCCGTATTGTCCATTTAACAGAAGCGGACTTTTTTACTTCGTTTTTTAAAACTTAATCTAGATTAAGTTCCGGCAGATGCATTAGTCGTACATTTGGTGTTCATAAGTGTTTTTTTGGTTATTGAAAAGCATCTGCCATACTCCGGCAGGTGCTTTTCAGCTTTTATGGCTTTAATAAAAGGCTTAAAGCAGCCTCTCCTTTATAAAGTCCATTCGAATTCATTCCATTTGGTTACCGTTAAACAATCTTTCCCCGTGCATTCGTTCCGGGTTTTGATGATGATTCTGTAATAGAAGTGCTTGCTTCCGAATATATAGTTGTACCAGTTTGGAGCAGGTGGCGTAGAAGTAGGATAAGGAAATGCTGAATATTGCAGGTTAAAAGGGATGCTGTAAGGGGTATAAACAGGATATGGATCATTGGGCCCTGTAGGGTCCGAAACAGGATTGTTGCATTGCAATATGTAATTCATATTGAATTTAAGATCCATACTGGTTACGCTGGTTAAAGGATAGATCTTGTTTATATTGCCATATGGCAGATTGGGTGAAATGGCCGTTTGGCTGATTTCGAAATATGCATCATGGATAATACAGCGATCGGGACGGTAGTTGGCAAGCTCAAAATGAATGTTGATAATCGGCTGCACGCTGGCAGTATTTGATGAAGAATATAAATTCTGACACTTCGGAAAGTTTACGGATGTTGTTATGGGACCTCCGTAAAAATCGGGCGTGGAGGGTGTTGACAGCACTGTTAATTCATAGGCCTGATCAATTGCACCCCGGATATCGTATTTGCAATCATTAATTTCGTAATCAATTGCAGCTGCTTTGGCGTTTAAAACGCTTTTTTCGGATTTTTCTTCTTCTACTCCTGTAGTTTCATCGCCCGTACAAGCGAAAAAAAATGCGGCACCAGCCATCATTAAAAATATTTTTTTCATAATAAAATAATTTAAGTTATCACATTAAATATAATGATTTTTAACATAAATTAACAAAAAAATATCTATATTTTAGCACTACATAATAACTATTGTTATCTCACATCTCTTATAACGATCCTAAAATATGAAAATGCATCGGGTTAAATAAGATGTTTATAGAAAATTCCTGCGGATTTACAGGTAGATATGAAAAAACAATCGGTTATTTGCAGAAAAGGTATTCACCTGTAACGGTACTCTTTCCAGGATCGCACCGTACAAAGCATACCTGTGAGCTGGTTGAGAAAAGAGGAAATAAAAAATGTTCGCCAACAAATTAAAAACAGCTATTCAAAGGATCCAAGCTTAAAGAAATTTCATGACCGATTTAGATTCTATCAAGGAACATTGGAGCAAAAAGCTGCATTTTCCTGTTCAAACAAAGGAGCAATTACAAAACATCATCAGAGAAAGTTCATCGGCTACCCTGAAATGGCTTATTGTCGTTAATTTTTTTGAACTATTGTTGTTTACCGTACTGTCACTTGTTTTAGAAGAATCTGAAGCTGTAAGCAACGAAAAAATCATAAACGATATTGTCAGCACGCTTGATTTCATCCTATTCGCACTGCCCCTGCTGTTCTCTGTGATTTACCTTGTACTAATAAGGGAGATCAGAGTTAAGAGGTCGGTTTTTTCATTGCTTCGAACCATTCATACGGCCCGTAAACTTTTAAACGTTTACATCTACCTGAATATTGCAATCTTCCTCCTTATCCTGTATCTGGCAATTTTCCTTACCATCAGCTCAGAACATATAGACGACGAGGCAGCAGCCCTTTTTGGCACTACTACCTCGTACGTCATCCTTATTTCGATATGCATCATCACATCTTTAGTTTTCATGCTCTCCGTATGGCTTTTCTACCGTTTGCTGTACGGCAGGCTGCTCAAAAGGCTTAACCGGAATTATGAGGAACTTAAAGACATGGAGTAGGCTACTCTTTTAGATTGTCTTTATACTGCTTGCGGAATTTTTCTACCTTAGGCGCAATGACTGCAGCACAATAGGTCTTATCTCCGTTATGTGTGAAATAATCCCAATGGTAATTCTCGGCCTCATAAAAAACGGAAGCTTCTGTTACCCTGGTAACGATGGGTTTATCAAAAACTGCTTCTTTTTCCAGAAGGTCAATATATGCTAAAGCCTCTTTTTTCTGATCCTCATTAAGATAGAATATCTCGCTGCGGTATTGCGTGCCAACATCTTCTCCCTGCCTGTTGAGAGAAGTAGGGTCATGTGTTGCAAAAAAAACGCCAAGTAATTCCCGGTACGACAACTTATCTGCATCAAAAGTAAGCTTTATGGCTTCGGCATGATTTGTATTTCCTGTACAAACTTCCTGATAGGTCGGATTTTGGGTCGTACCTCCTGTATATCCGGGCACTACTTTTTCAACTCCTTTTAATTTCTGGAAGATCGCTTCCGTGCACCAGAAACATCCGTTTGCAAAAATGGCCGTTTCGTATTTCATACTGTAAAAGAATTTTATTTAAATGAGTATTAAAATTAAACCAAATATCCCGGAAATCGTTTAATTTAAATAAAAGTTTTCTAATTTAGTTTCCAAATTACATAAGATGATAAAGGCACAACATTTACATAAACAGTTCCATGATCTCAAGGTTCTCAAAGATGTATCCCTGGAAATTTCAAAAGGTGAAATCATTGCGATTGTCGGGGCTTCGGGAGCCGGCAAAACCACCCTACTTCAGTTACTTGGAACATTAGATACCCCTTCTAAAAACGAGAATGCGCAACTGCTTATTGACGGTGTGGATGTTTTGAAATTAAAAGATAAAGAACTTGCTGCCTTCCGGAACAAAAAGCTGGGGTTTATTTTCCAGTTTCACCAGTTGTTACCCGAGTTTTCGGCATGGGAAAACGTATGTATTCCGGCCTTTATAGCGGGGCGTTCAAAGGAGGAAGCGAAAAAGGAGGCGATTGAACTACTTAGTTACCTTGGACTGGAACACCGAACAGAACACTTTCCATCTGAACTTTCGGGTGGTGAACAGCAGCGTGTGGCGGTTGCCCGTGCCCTCATTAACAAACCCGCAGTTGTTTTCGCAGATGAACCGTCGGGAAACCTGGATACCCGTTCTGCCGAGCATCTGCACGAACTTTTTTTACAGCTACGCGATAAATTCGGGCAAACGTTTGTTATCGTAACGCATAATGAGGACCTGGCAAATCTTGCCGACAGAAAACTTATCATGAGCGACGGACGTTTTGTCGATTAACATAACACATTCCTATATTAAAAAGACCGCTGTAAGAAGCGGTCTTTTATATTTTACTTTAAATGTGTCTTAAAATAGTCGGCAATCTTTTCATTGAGATGCACCCGGTCTTTCCCTAAAACATTATGTTCATGCGTAGGATAAAGGAAATAGTCCACCTGTTTTCCTTCCTTGATGCATTTTTCTATGAATTCCATACTGTGTTGTTGTACCACTACCGGATCTTGTGCCCCGTGAATCATTAACAGGCGCCCATTAAGCTTGTTCACCTTATTCAATGTTGAAGCTTTTTCATAGCCTTCCGGGTTTTCTTGAGGTGTATCCATATAACGCTCCCCGTACATCACCTCGTACCACTTCCAGTCGATTACCGGTCCGCCTGCAACTCCTACCTTAAAGGTTTCCGGATAGTTCAGCATAAGGCTTGTAGTCATGAATCCTCCGAAAGACCATCCGTAAACGCCGATCTTGTCTGTATTTACGAACTTTTTCGATTTCAGAAATTCCACACCCTTCATCTGGTCGGCCATTTCGTTTTGTCCCAGCTGGCGGTGAATTACGTGCTCGAAATCACGCCCCCTGTTCTCACTTCCCCTGTTATCCAGTGTAAATACTACAAATCCCTGTTGCGCCATGTAATAATCGAATCCTCCGGCGCCACCTCCGAAACGGTTATTAACCAATTGTGCATGCGGTCCTCCATACACATAGATCATTACCGGGTATTTCTCATTTTCATTGAAATTAACAGGATACAGTAGCCTTCCGTTCAGGTCGGTTTTGCCGTCGGCAGCCTTTATGGTCACCATTTCAATCTTCGGCAACGTCGTTTTTCCTTCATAGGGATTTTTGGCATTGAGCAATTCAACAGATTTCTTTCCGTTAACCATATTTAACGAGATATGGTTTGGGGTTGATAAATTGGTATATTGAGAATAATACCACGTACCGTTATCATTCATCTCCACGCTATAGGTAGCTGATTTTCCTGTTACTACGGATGTTTTACCCGATTTAACATCAGCTTTGTACAGCAGTTTGTCCATCCCTTTGTTACCTGTACCCATATAATAGATTTCCTTTGCGGAAACCTTTACAAATTCTTTAAACACCACATCTTTGTAAACATAGCTGTTCAGCTGCTTACCAGCCGTATTGTAACGGTACATCTGACGGAATCCGTCCTTTTCCGAAATATAGATGAATTCCTTATCATTCAGGAATTTCAGCGGACTGGTAGGCTCTACATATGTTGAACTTTTTTCTTCAAAAAGCTGTTTGTCCATTTTTCCGGAAACCGCCTGATATCTTTGCAGCTTCAGATGGTTTTGCCCGCGGTTCAGTACTCCCACATATACAAATTCACTTTCAGGATCCCATGTTGGCATGGTGAGGAACTGTTCTTTATCTCCCTCAATTGCCAGCCGGGTAGTTTTTCCGGTATTAATGTCGTATACGTGCAGCGAAACTTCTTCAGATTTCATTCCCGCCATTGGGTACTTGATGGGTTTTTCTTCTGCGACCCGTGTTCCGAAATCAATAAGCGGATAATCTTTTACCATGCGTTCGTCCTTTTTATAGAAAAGGATCTTGGTGCCATCGGGACTTATCCATAATCCCCTGTCTATTCCGAACTCGTTCCGGTGCGTATTGGCACTACCGTTCACAACATGCGCAGGATCGTTCGTAATCTGTGTAACCGAACCATCTTCAAAAGCAATTGCCACATTGTTCTTGTTCAGGTACACTACAAAGTTCTTCGCAGGCGAAATCACTTCTTCGGTGGCATCTGCGGCAAACTTAACCGATTTTACAATCTTCTTTGAGTCGATATTGTAAACGAGGTAATATTTATTGTTTTCACCATCATAGGTAAAAGACAGTTCTTTTTCGCTTTCCCAATGATAATTAAACGGCATCATACGCAACGAAACTTTTTCTCCCAAAGCTTCTGATGCTGCAGTTTCCAGATCGGAAGCCGTTATAAAATTTTCGGTTGTACCTCCGTTTAGATCCCTGGCCGTAAGGCTTTTAAAAGGAGCATTGAGGTATGTAAGTTCATCATTCGTACGCCATTGTGCACTGTAAACAGATTCTGTCCCGAACCCTTTTTGTGCGGCAAGCGTGGCTTCCTCTACTGTTAAATTGGTCTGTGCCTGTGCCAGAAAGCCAAACAATACAAAAGCGTATAATGTAAATTTCTTCATAATAAAGGTATTTGCGCCTAAATTACTGCTTATTGCACTATCTGCAAAAACTTTTTTTATTTCTGTTAGACGACAGGAAAACAATCGTCACATCATTCTACATAAAATAAAAAAACACCTCATAGCGAGGTGTTTTTTTATTTTATGACAACATCATTATTTAGTGTAAACCTTCAAGGCTTCTTTGATGATCTCGGCAGAACGAATAAGGTCTTCCTTCTTTAAAACATAGGCAAGTCGCACTTCGTCTAACCCTACTCCCGGTGTTGAATAGAAACCAGCTGCAGGTGCCACCATCACAGTTTCCCCGTTCAGATCATAAGATTCCAGTAACCATTTGGCAAAATCCTCTGCATTGGCAACGGGTAATTTGGCAATACAGTAGAATGCACCGTTCGGCATGGAAACCTTTACACCATCAATAGCATTCAATGCATTTACCAGTGTATCTCTACGGTCTTTGTACTCTGTAATTACATCGTCAAAATACGATTGAGGCGTATCCAAAGCTGCTTCTGACGCAATCTGTGCATAAGTTGGCGGAGACAAGCGTGCCTGAGCAAACTTCATTGCCGTAGCCATTAATTCCTTGTTTTTGGAAACAATGCAGCCAATACGTGCCCCGCACATACTGAAACGCTTGGAAACAGAGTCAATCATGATGGCGTTCTGTTCGATGCTTTTTTCATTCATAACCGAAAAATGCTGGAACCCATCGTACACAAATTCCCTGTATACCTCGTCGGCAATTAGAAACAGGTCGTGCTTTAATACAAGAGCTGCCAATTGCTGGATTTCTTCCTTGCTGTAAAGATATCCCGTAGGATTTCCAGGATTACAGATAAGGATGGCTTTTGTTTTAGGTGTGATAAGTTTTTCAAAATCTGCGATTGCAGGCAATGCAAAACCATTTTCAATTCCTGACATTACCGGTACCACCTTTACTCCGGTCTGTGTAGAAAAACCGTTGTAGTTTGCATAGAAAGGTTCCGGGATGATGATTTCATCCCCTTCATCCATTGTAGATCCCATTGCAAAAATCAGGGCTTCCGATCCTCCTGTTGTAATAATGATGTCCTCTTTATTCACAGGAAGTCCCTGCTTCTGGTAATAAGCAGCCAGTTTTTCACGATACGACTCAAAACCTGCAGAGTGACTGTATTCCAATACGGTAATATTGGCATTTTTCACAGCATTGATGGCTACTTCAGGTGTTTTGATATCCGGTTGGCCAATGTTTAAATGATATACCTTATTGCCCTTCTTTTTAGATAGCTCGGCATACGGAACCAATTTACGGATCGGCGATTCCGGCATGTTATGTCCTTTTGTTGAAATTCTCGGCATAATATATTGTGTTTTTAGATCAAATTGTTTTTGAGTATTTTACCGGACAAATGTACTTTATATCTTGAAATAACTCAAATAATTATGTGATTAATTCAGTCCGTGAGACCGGTATCAATTCCTTCCCTATTTCACCGTCAGACAGCAGGCCGGACTATCGTGCATACATGATACAGAAGGTTTAAATTAAATTTGTCAATGAAACTTAACTAAAAGTTAAAATGCCCGCCCGCCTGTTTAATTTAAGTACTTTTGTGAAATTTCAAGCTACACTACAACTACATATTATGAGCAAAATAATATCTTTTTTGTCTTCTACGCGGTTAATGGCTGTCCTGTTCCTCGTTTTTGCGGCCGTAATGGGAATTGCCACCTTTATTGAAAACGAGTACAATACCGACACTGCCAGGATACTTGTTTACAACACCAAATGGTTTGAAGCCATCATGCTGATTTTTGTTTTCAACTTTATAGGAAACATCAAACGCTACAAATTATGGAGCATTGCCAAGCTGGACACCCTCATCCTGCACCTGTCCTTTATCCTGATCCTTCTCGGAGCATTTGTAACGCGCTACATCAGTTTTGAAGGCGTGATGCCGATTCGTGAAGGAGAAACGGTCAACCAGTTTTACTCCGACAGAACCTTCTTAACGATCATGGTGGACGGGGATGTAAACGGAGAAATGAAACGCCGTACATTTGAAGAGCGAAGATTGTTTTCGGGAGCTCTGGATAAGGACAACCTCATAAGCAAATTTGCTTCCAACCATTTTAACCTTAAAAAGGAATTCAACAACATTCCGTTTGAAGTAGAGTTTAAAGATTTTATTATGGGAGCTTCGGAAGAAATTCAGGAAGATCCTAAAGGAAAGAGTTTTTTGAAGCTGGTAGAATCAAGTCATGGGGAACGCCACGAACACTTTATAGAAGAGGGCACTATTGAAAGCATTCACGGTGTTCTATATTCCTACAACAAACCTACCGAAGGAACCATCAATTTTACAAGCGATGCCCAGGGAGAATTCAAAATAAACTCTCCATTTGCCGGTAACTACCGCATCATGGCCACCCAGGCAACCGGTACAGTTTCAGCAAATACTGAGGAACATCTTAATTTCCGCTCTTTATATGATTTTTCGGGCACTCAGTTCGTACTTGACAGACCCATTACAGGGAAAAAGGTGCTGAAACAAAACAGTGATTTTAAAGCTAAGAATACAACCGACGCCCTCGTACTGACCGTGCGGTCACAGGGTAAAGAAGAGGATATTACGCTTATGGGATCCAAAGGTCAAATGGGAATACCCCAGTCTTTTAAACTCGGAGCCCTTGAATTTACTGTTATTTTTGGTTCCAAGGTGTATACAACTCCGTTTCAGGTTAAACTCAACGACTTTATAGCGGAAAAATACCCGGGTACCGAAAAAAGCTATTCTTCTTTTGAAAGCAGGGTTACGATTATTGATCCCGACAAATCTTTTGATTACAGAATTTATATGAACCATGTATTAGACCATAAAGGCTACCGCTTTTTCCAGGCTTCGTACGACCCGGACGAACTGGGCACCCACCTTTCCGTAAACCATGATTTCTGGGGAACCTGGATTACCTATATCGGTTATACCTTATTATATATAGCAATGCTGCTCATTTTGTTTACCCGAAACACACGCTTCAACGATTTGAGAAAAAAACTTAAGAAAATACACGCTAAAAAAGCAGCGCTGACCATTACAGCCTTATTTTTCAGCTTTTTTACGGCCACTGCACAGCATGCCCACAATGCTCCTACCCGTTCCCAGATTGATTCCCTGCTGCAACGTGCCAAAGTAACGCAGGAGCATGCCGATTTGTTCGGAAGGGTGATCATACAGGATGCAGGCGGGCGTATGAAACCAATCAATACTTTTTCTTCTGAACTGCTTCGGAAAGTAAGTACAAACGACCATTTCCAGGGAATGGATTCTGACCAGGTAATGCTTTCCATAACACAGTTTCCACAACTTTGGTACCATGTGCCGATCATCAGCCTTAAGAAAGGCAACGACAGCATCCGTTCTATCATCGGAATTCCATCTGATGCAAAATTTGCCGCCCTTGCAGATTTCTTCGATGACAAAGGAAACTATAAACTTGGAGATTTACTTGATCAAGCAAACCAGGCCAGTGTAAAAGATCAGTTTCAGAAAGACTTTATTGCAGCAGACGAAAAAGTGAACCTGTTGTACTCGGCCATCAGCGGACAGATCCTCAAGATCTTCCCTATCCCGGGAGATAAAAATAACAAATGGACTTCTTATCTGGAATTAAACGAATCCGGCATGAAAGGAATGGACTCGATCTATACCAAGAACATCCTGCCAATGTATTCCGCTTCATTGCTGAAAGCAATTGAATCCAACGATTACAAAGCTTCTACGGAACTGCTTACGTCCCTCATCAATTATCAGAAAAAATTCGGAGCAGAAGTTATGCCTTCTGAAAAGAAGATAAATGCAGAAATCCTCTATAATAAGTACGACATTTTCAAAAAACTGTTTTCGTATTACATTTATGTTTCCGTATTGTTGTTCATTGTGGTAATTATACGCATTTTCAGAGACAATAAGTTCCTTACCATTACGTCAAAAGTATTAGGTGTTTTAAACGTTTTATTGTTCCTTCTTCATACAGCCGGCCTTATTGCCCGTTGGTATGTTTCAGGGCATGCGCCGTGGTCTGACGCTTATGAATCGATGATTTTTGTCGGATGGGCTACGATGCTGTTCGGGCTTATTTTCGGAAGAAGATCAAGCCTTACCCTTGCATCGACTGCTTTCGTAGCTGGTATGATTCTCATGATTGCACACTGGAACTGGATGGATCCTTCGATCGGAAACCTGCAGCCCGTTCTGAATTCTTACTGGCTTATGATCCACGTTGCCGTTATCGTGGGAAGTTACGGACCTTTTACACTGGGCATGATCCTGGGTGTTGTTGCCCTGTTCCTTATGTTGTTCACAACTAAGGGCAACAAGGCAAAAATGGAACTGAACCTTAAGGAAATTACCTATATCAACGAAATGGCTTTAACAGTAGGTCTGGTTATGCTTACCATCGGTAACTTCCTTGGCGGGCAATGGGCCAACGAAAGCTGGGGACGTTACTGGGGCTGGGATCCAAAAGAAACGTGGGCACTTATATCCATTATGGTTTACGCCTTCGTAATCCATATGCGTTTTGTACCTGCCCTGCGCGGACTGTGGATTTACAACCTTATTTCGGTACTGGCTTTTTACAGCATCCTCATGACGTATTTCGGAGTGAATTTTTACCTTTCCGGACTGCATTCTTATGCAAAAGGAGATCAGATGGTCACACCATCCTTTATCTGGATCTCGGTAGCATCCGTATTTTTACTGGGTTTCCTTACCTTTTTCAAATATAGAAAATACTATAAGAAATAATTAAAAAAAGCTTTCCAAATGACGGAAAGCTTTTTTTATACAATAGAACTAATAATAACTTTTAAATCACAAATAAATTGCTTAAATTTATTCAAAAGCAAGATATGAAATTATTTTTAATAACGGGTGCTTTTTTTGCACTAAGTTGTGTAAAAAATCCACAATTAACAATTGACCGTCAGAACAGCATGGAACAGCAACATGAAAAAAGTCCTATCTACCAGTTTAAAGTTAAGGACATTACCGGAGCAGAATTTGATCTTTCGCAGCTAAAAGGCAAAAAAATTCTTATAGTAAACACTGCTTCAAAATGTGGATTAACACCACAATTCGAACAATTGGAGGCCCTGTACCAAAAATACAAGGATCATAACTTTACCATCATCGGCTTTCCTACAAACGACTTTATGAGTCAGGATCCCGGTTCAAATGAGGAAATTGCAGATTTTTGTAAAAGAAACTACGGGGTAACCTTTCCTATGATGAGTAAAATCAAAGTAAAGGGAACTTCTATTGAACCATTGTTCCGCTATCTGACGCAGAAAGAAGAAAACGGTCTGGGCGATTTTGAAGTAGAATGGAACTTTCAGAAATTCCTTATCAATGAACAGGGAAAACTCGAAAAAGTAATCAGTCCGCGTACCCTGCCGACCGATACGGAGATCGTCAACTGGATTGAAGGAAAATAAGCATAATTAAAATAAAAATAGAGGATTGTTCGTATCTTTGAATAAATCAATTTCATCAATGAACTATCCCGAGATACCTTTGGCTCAAAGCATACTCGAAATCTTTAAAGCTAAAGGCATAAAACACATTATTATATCACCGGGATCGCGAAATGCACCTTTAACCATAGGGTTTACTTCCGATCCCTTTTTCACCTGTTACAGCATCGTAGATGAACGTTGCGCGGCCTTCTTTGCTATGGGAATTGCGCAACAGCTTCAGGCCCCGACGGCACTTCTGTGTACTTCGGGATCGGCACTTCTGAACTATTATCCTGCGGTTGCAGAGGCTTTTTACAGTCAGATTCCGCTTATTGTACTTTCCGCGGACCGTCCGACATCCAAAATTGATATAGGTGACGGGCAGACCATCCGCCAACGCAATGTTTTTTCGAACCATTCCCTTTTCAATGCAAACCTGTCGGATGAAGCATCCGAAGCGAACGACCTACTGGTGCAAGAAGCCATCCTTATTTCCCAGGTTCAGCAGGGCCCGGTACATATCAATATTCCTTTTGAGGAACCGCTTTACAATACTATACCCGTTCCAACCTACACAGCCACCATTACCGGAAACGAAAGACAGGAAGAAAAAGCTACGGCTGATTTCGGGGATTTCCATATTGTTCAGCAAGCACAAAAAATCGTGGTACTCGTAGGGTCGCAAAATCCGGGAGTCCTTTCAGATGCCCATATTGCATACCTTGCAGCTTTACCGCAGGTAGTGATCCTCACGGAGATTAATTCCAATCTGCATCATCCGAATATCGTATCCAATATCGACACGCTTATTACAACCTTTACCGATAAGGATTTTGAGGACTTCCAGCCCGATCTGTTACTTACATTCGGAGGAATGGTTGTATCAAAACGTGTAAAAGCCATGTTCCGCAGATATCCGCCAAAGAACCACTGGCATGTTGATCCTTTAAGGGCTTACGATACGTTTTTGGTACTTACAAAACATATAAAATGTACTGCGGATGCATTCATTGAGCAGCTTATGGTTAAAGTGGGCCCAAAACCATCCGACTTTGCAGCCCGCATCCGTTCTGTAATGGAACAACGCAGGAAGGGCCACGACCGCTATCTTTCGCAAATTCCGTTTTCCGACCTCAAATCTTTCGGAATTATATGGAAACAGCTTCCGCACAACATACAGCTGCAAATCAGCAACAGTGCGGTTATCCGGTATGCACAGCTATTTGAAACTCCTGCTTCAATTGAAGTGTTCTGCAACCGCGGAACGAGCGGTATCGACGGTTCTACCTCTACCTCTATCGGAGCAGCTGTAATATCACCTGTGCCTACGGTTCTCATAACGGGAGATATCAGCTTTTTTTACGACAGCAATGCTTTGTGGAACAATTACATTCCAAAAGATTATAAGATCATCATCATCAATAATTCAGGAGGCGGTATCTTCAGGATATTGCCAGGCCATACCGAAAACGAAACATTCAATACCTTTTTTGAAACTGAACACGAACTCACAGCCGCCCACCTGGCCGCTATGTATAAATTCGGTTACCAGACGGCTGTAAATGAAGAAGAACTCAACACGGCCCTTAAGCAGCTGTTTTCGCGTAACGATCAGCCCCAGATACTGGAAGTATTCACTCCTTCTAAAATCAACCGGGATTTATTGCGCAATTATTTTACGAACATTTCATCATTCTAAATTATATGAAAAAATTTATCCTACCCATCGCTCTTGCTTCCTTTACATTAACAAATTGCAACGGTCTGCAGCAGGTAGCCAATTCGCTTCCGGGAATCATTGAAAACTCCTCCCTTGGGCAAACACAGATTGCAGCCGGTTTAAAGGAAGCCCTTCAACAGGGCATTGACAAGCAGGTCGTTAACCTCACAAAAACAGACGGTTTTTATAATAACCAGCTTGTACGGATCGGCCTTCCTTCCGAATTACAGAAAGTTGAAAAAACCTTAAGAGACGTTGGGCTGGGGAACCTAGCGGATGAGGGTATCAAAGCACTCAACAAGGCCGCCAGTTCTGCTGTAAAGGAAGCTACACCTATTTTTGTTGATGCCATTACAAAGATGACCATCAGCGATGCAACCAATATTCTTATGGGGAATAAAAATGCCGCCACACAGTATCTTATCAAATCAACCAAAACTTCTCTTTACAACAAGTTTAACCCTGTTATAAAGTCTTCATTTACAAAGGTTGGAGCCGATAAGGTATGGAGCAACATCATTACAAAATACAATGCTCTTCCAATGGTTAAGGACGTAAATCCGGACCTTACCGATTATGTTACCGAAGAAGCTTTGAAGGGGGTATATACCATGATTGAAAAAGAAGAAGCCAATATCAGGACCAATACGGCCGCACGAACTACAACCCTGTTGAAATCAGTTTTTGCACTACAGGATAAAAAATAAAATCAGACCCCTGACGTTTTAAGCTTTCAGGGGCCTGGTATTACATGTATCTGGTTTTACTAATCTTCTGTCTCCTTTTTGAAACTCGGAACCGGAACATTTGCCCAGTTTTCCCCCGATTTGATTCTGTAAAGCTGCATTTCGCTTATCCCGAACTGCTTTGCGATGATGCGCATCCTTGTTTTTCGGTTCGGATCGTGAATCATCCGTTTAATACGCATTACCTGAGTGGTATCGAGCTTCATTCCTTTCTGGGCGCTGCGCTTTTTTTCAATTCTTTTGAGATGTCCTTCCTTAACATTGGGATTGATGCGCTGATGTTCGTATTTTTCCTTCTGCGTCACCCATTTTAAGTTTGTGTAATGATCATTGAGATTGTTAAAGTCAAGATGTATTACATGATCATGATCCGGTGAAGGTTTGGTATTATAAAATTCGGCGATAGCCCTTGAAAGCATAATGTGCTTATGGAAATACCCACCTCCGGGTTTTGACGTTTTATACCTGAAAATCCTTAAACTGTTCGTAACATTCGGCTTTAACAATGTCCCGTCCTTAAAATCCTCCTTAAAACTGATCAATCTTCCAAAATTGGAAACAGCATACCGAAGACGCTTCCTGCCTTCCAATAATAATTCTTTAAATGTCTCGTTGGGATAAAATACTAACATACCTTTCTAATAATCTATTGTTAATAGAATATTTCTTCAGGAGTGTTTTGTGATGTTGTAAGTGTAGGTGTTTGTGCGTGTTGAACAAATATAGATATTTTTTTTGCTTTTTACACCAAGATGCCGTTTTTTATGAGAAATTTTTCAATAGACGCCGGCGTGGTGTAGGGCGCAAAACGCTTTATCGGGTCCCCATTGGCATTAATAAGGAATTTGGTAAAATTCCACTTCACATGTCTGGTTATAAAACCAGGCAAAAAAGTGGTAAGATATACAAAAAGCGGGTGCGCCTTAGGACCTTTTACCTGTGTTTTTGCAAACATAGGAAAAGTAACACCATAATTGAGTTCGCAATATTCCTTTATAGTATTTTCATTACCGGGTTCCTGGTTCAGAAACTGATTGCTCGGAAAGCCGAGTATAACCAGCCCCTGCTGCTTATATTTATCATAAAGTTCCTGTAAACCCTTATACTGCGGAGTAAAACCGCAACGGCTGGCCGTGTTTACAATCAATAAAGTTTTCCCCTTATACCCGGAGAAATCGATTTCCCTGCCCTGCAAAGACATAGCCGTAAAATTGTAGATGCTTTTCATATAAAAATAGTACCTGCTAAAAGCTACGCTTCTAATTTACATGTATAATTTTTTTGTTTTTTTTGATAAAAAGTAGACCTGTAAGCCGGGTTCTGTAAAGATGAATCTTTCCTTATCATTTATCTAGATATGCAATTACCCGCATATTCCATCTGCCTACCCTCCAACTTGCGCGGGCAGCACTTAACGTTGGTATACATGGCATTTCACCGAATAGAGTTTACCTGGTTTCACTACAGCCGAACTGTACATACTTTCTGTTGCACTTGTCCTCGCCTCACGACGGACGGGCGTTACCCGCTATTCTGCCCTATGGTGCCCAGACTTTCCTCTGACCTTCGCCAGCGATAAGGCGGTCTACTTGGCAGCAAAGGTACTGCGAATTTGGTTTTAATCATACATTTTACCAAATGAATTCATATTTTCTTTAAATTTGTTATTTTAAAAATCTATTATGACCTTCGATAAAATCACGGAATCTGAATCAGATTACAACCATCTGGAACAGATGAGTATTCTTGATTTACTCACCAACATCAATAAAGAAGATCAAACGGTTCCACTGGCTGTTCAGAAAGTAATCCCCGACATTGAGAACGTGGTTGAGCGTATTGTTTTACAGCTGCAAAACGGAGGTCGCCTGTTTTATATAGGTGCCGGTACTTCCGGCCGCTTAGGCGTTGTAGACGCGTCTGAATGCCCCCCTACTTTCGGTGTTCCATTCGACCTTGTCATAGCGTTGATCGCAGGAGGTGACAACGCCATACGGAAAGCCGTGGAAAATGCAGAAGACGATTCCCACCAGGTAATAGAAGACTTAAAAGCCTATAACCTCAATGTAAACGATTTCCTTATAGGCATAGCAGCTTCGGGTACAACCCCATACGTTTTGGGCGGAATTGACTACTGTGCGCAAAACAAAATTCCTACAGCCGGCATTACCTGTAACCCCGGAAGCCCTCTTGCCGAAAGGGCCGACATCGCCATTGTACCGGTAGTGGGACCGGAATTTGTTACCGGAAGTTCCAGAATGAAAGCGGGAACCGCGCAGAAACTTGTTCTGAACATGATTTCGACAGCCACCATGATCCGTCTGGGACATGTAAAAGGAAATAAAATGGTAGACATGAAGTTGTCTAACCACAAACTTGTTAACCGTGCCACCCGAATGGTTGCAGACGAACTGCAGATTTCTGAAGAAGAAGCTAAAACCCTTATAGACCAATATGGTAACGTAAGAGCTGCAATAACTAATTATAAAAAGTAATGGAAACTCCCAAAACAGATAAAACAAGGATTTACAAAGGCCTGCAGAAAGTGTTCATCTCTATTCCGCTTATGTTCACCGGACCTGTGGTCATCTACTCTTCATTTAAAAACGAGGGAAATATTCTCTACTATCCCGTGCTTATTGCAGGATGTATGATTTGCCTGTATTCCATGTTTTTATTTTTCAAAGGTTTAAGAACAATTGTAAGCGGTTTATTTAACGATTAAATAATGAAAAAAGCACTTTTAATGGCACTACCCCTGCTGCTTGCAGGTTGCTACAACCAGGAACGGAACTGTAAGGATTTTAAAGAAGGCACCTTTGTTTTCGAACAGGAAATTGATGGAAAACCCCATATTTCCACCTTTGTAAGAACCAGCCAATACGAAATTGAAACCTACAACGGAAAAACCGATACGGCGAGCATACGCTGGGTGAACGACTGCGAATACATACTGCAGAAACTGCATCCTAAAAATATGGCTGAGAAAAAAGCCGTTCAGATGAAGATACTTTCAACTACAAAAGACGGCTACAGTTTCGAATACAATATAGTGGGTGACAGCAACAAGCAAAAAGGGTCTATAAAGAAAATGAACTAGGTTTAATATGGAACTATTATTTACGGTTGACGCCCTTATAGCGTTCACTACCCTTACCTTCCTGGAAATTGTCCTTGGTATAGACAACGTCATATTCATATCGATCGTTACAGGTAAGCTTCCCGAAGAACATCGGAAAAAGGCAACGCGCATAGGGCTGTTTCTTGCCATGTTTATGAGAATAGGGTTGCTATTCGCTATTTCCTGGCTAACCCGAATGAAAGCTCCGTTGTTTTCTATCGATATTGGATGGTTTGAAGCACAAATCAACGGTCAGGCACTTATATTGCTGGCCGGAGGAGTATTTCTTATTTATAAGTCGACCAAGGAGATTCATGAAAAGGTCAACCATATCGAACACATTACAGATTCCAAAGAAGCCGCCCATAAAAGATCTGTTTCTTTTTCATCGGTCATTGCGCAGATTCTCATGATCGACATCATTTTCTCAGTAGACAGTATCCTGACTGCTGTAGGAATGACGAACGGCCTGTATCCTTCAAATATAGAATTATGGGGTCAGCGCCCCGAGCTTTTCATCATGATCACGGCCGTAATAGTTTCAGTAGCCGTAATGATGCTTTTTGCGGTACCCGTGGGAAATTTCGTAAACAAAAATCCTTCCATACAAATTTTAGCGCTTTCATTCCTCATCCTCATCGGCTTTATGCTCACAACGGAATCCATGCATTTATCAGGTGCAGTTCTGGCTGGGCAGCACATTGGAGCAGTACCGAAAGGATACCTTTATTTTGCCATAGCTTTTTCACTTGCTGTAGAATTCATTAACATGAAAATGAGAAAGAAAACTTCGTAATCTTTTTTTTCGTATCTTTAATAAAAAACTATTAATTATGAAAAGAATTACATTACTCGTTTTGTTTGCTCTGGGGATGATGCAGCATTCAAATGCTCAGGAGGTAAAAACCGAAATCGAAATTGTTGACAAGGTAAAAACTGTCTTTATGACCGTAAATGCCGACCGGTTTCAGGACTTAAAGAATTTTGACTGGCGCGGGCATCTCACCAAGGTTTTTAAAGATGTTCCGGACGATGCCATCATCGGTATCAGGGTAAACATCAATGCAAAACAACTTACAAATGACATTGCAACCTTGAACAATAAGATGTCGCTTTATGAAGTAGGAACTGCCAACAACAGGGAAAAACTTCTGAGAAGCATGGTAAAGAACGTTCAGCTTTTCATTGAAGATGAACAACAGGGAAATAACGTTGATTAACATTCAAAACTGATCCGGTAACCGGATCAGTTTTTTTTCATCATTTCCTAAATAATAAGTACATTTAGGCACAAAATAAAGTATTATGAAGAATTTCAAAAACTATGTGCCGCATCTCTTAGCGATTGCCGGATTTATAGTTGTTGCCCTGGCCTATTTCTATCCCGTAATGCAGGGTAAATCCATTTTACAGTCCGATATTGTACAATATACGGGAATGGCAAAGGAATTAAATGATTTTCGTGCGACCCATAATGAAGAAACATACTGGGTAGATAATGCTTTCGGTGGGATGCCCACGTATCAGCTGGGTGCCAAATATCCTCATCATTACATTAAACAACTTGATTATACCCTGCGGTTCCTTCCACGTCCCGCTGATTATATTTTCCTATATTTTATCGGGTTTTACATACTGCTTTTAACTTATAAGGTAAAACCGCTCAAAGCCTTTATAGGGGCGCTTTTATTTGGTTTTTCCACGTACCTTATCGTTATCCTCGGAGCCGGTCATAATGCAAAAGCACATGCTATTGCCTATATGCCGATGGTTCTCGCAGGAGTTCATCTGGTATTCAGGAAAAAATACCTTCTCGGCGGTATTTTAACGATGCTGGCCGCGGCATTGGAAATTGCCGCGAACCACTTTCAGATGACCTACTACCTTTTGCTGTTCCTGGTGATCGTAACAGCTTACTATATCGTTTATTACGTACGTAAAAAGGAAACAGCCGATCTTTTAAAAATGGGCGGCGTTTTTGCAATAGCGGGTATTCTTGCCATCGGGTTGAATGCTACAAGCCTTATGGCCACCAGTGAATATGCCAGCTTCAGTACACGCAGCGACAGCTCCCTGACCCTGGCTCCTGACGGCACACCTAAAAAGTCGACAAATGCCATGACCCATGAATACATTACGGAGTACAGTTATGGTATATTTGAAACTTTTAACTTACTTGTACCAAGAATTACCGGAGGAGGTAACGGAGAAAACATTGGTACTGATTCCAACACCTATAAATTTGTTTCGAATTTCCTGCAGGCCCAGGGATACGATCCTGCGCAAGCCAAGCAGTTCAGTGATCACGCTCCCATGTACTGGGGAGCACAACCCATTGTGGCGGCCCCGGCCTATATAGGGGCCGTAGTATTGTTCCTTGCCGTACTGTGTATGTTTGTTGACGACCGTAAAATAAAGTATTATCTTGCCACAGGAGCATTCATTTCGATTGTTTTATCATGGGGACATAATTTCTTTCTCACGGACTTCCTTATCGACTATCTGCCAATGTATAATAAGTTCCGGGCCATTACCTCTATTCAGGTCATTGCAGAACTTTGTTTTCCTGTATTGGCAATTTTAGGATTACAGGCATTCTTTAAAGCTGAAAAGGATAAGCAGCTAAGTGCTTTAAAAACCACTGGTATCGTATTTGGCTCCATCATCGTGCTGTTGTTCATAATGAAGTCTGCCATGGGATTTGAAGGAGCCAATGATTCTTATTATGCCCAGATGTTTCAAAATGAGGGTGCTTCTTTTATACAAGCGCTTATAGACGACCGTAAAGCACTTTATTCCAAAGATCTTTTGAGAACCTTATTCTTCATTGCTGCCGTTGCGGCGGCTCTTTTCGCCTATGCCAAGGAAATGATTGACTATAAGAAAGCCCTTATTGCTGTAGGGATATTAGGTGTACTGGATTTGGTGATGATTGATCTTAATTATGTAAACAAGGAAAATTTTGTACCTAAAAAAATGGTTGAAGATCCTTTTGAACCGACCCAGGCCGACCTTCACATATTAAATGATAAATCACAGTTCCGCGTATTTGAACAGGCAGGAGGTTTCAGCAGCGCCCGCAGTTCGTATTTTCATCATTCACTGGGAGGATACCATGCCGCCAAACCTAAGAAGATACAGGATCTGTTCGACTACCAGATCGCCCAACAAAATATGGAGGTGCTTAACATGTTAAACGTTAAATACATCATTGGAAAAGACGAACAACAGCAAGACATCCCTTTGAAGAATCCGGAAGCAAACGGTAATGCCTGGTTTGTTAAGAATGTACAGCAGGTTGCAAATGCAGACGAGATGATGCAGCAGCTTAAAAAATTCAGATCAAAAGAAACCGCACTTGTATACAATGGATCGGATGTTAAGCAAAAACAGTTTGCACTGGACAGTCTGGCCCAGATAAAACTCGTTTCCTACCAACCGAACAAACTTGTTTATGAAAGTAAAAACAAAGCAGAAGGTTTCGGGGTATTTTCGGAAGCGTATTATCCTAAGGGATGGAACATCACCATTAACGGAAAACCGGCACAGATGGTGGAAGTAAATTATGCATTACGCGGACTGCAGATTCCGGCCGGAGCAAATAAGATAGAGTTTACTTTTGATCCTCAGGTAATAAAAACAGGCGGTATGATTTCACTTATTGCAGCCATTATCTCAATCGTGCTTATTGCAGCCGCTGTTTTTGTTTCACAAAAACGCAAAACCAATTTGCCGTCAGCTGATTAACGTACGAGTATATGCTATAAATCTTAATAGAACTTAAAGGAGGACTTCAAAAAGCCTCCTTTATCTTTTTATATTTTTTATGTTGGCTGTTTATGTAAAATACTACCCTCAGGTCCGTGGTTTTAGTTAAATTTGTATTATTGAAAATAGTATATATGGCTTAATGTCTAAGGCATCCCAAATCGTTTACGGCATGGTCTGTAAGAATTAAACCCAATGACCCTTAAACTGAAATGAAAAAGGTATTAATAGTTGCTTATTACTGGCCCCCTGCAGGAGGTCCCGGTGTACAACGCTGGTTAAAATTTGTAAAGTATCTTCCGGAATTTGATATCCAACCCATTGTATATGTTCCTGAAAATGCGTGTTACCCTATTACAGATCCCGACCTGCAAAAGGATGTTCCTCAGAATACCGTTATATTAAAACAACCTATAAAGGAGCCTTATAAATTGGCATCGTTCTTTTCACGAAAAAATACCCGGAACATCAGTTCAGGTATCATAAAAACGTCCGCAAAACAGACGTTTACCGAAAAGATCCTGCTATACATCCGCGGCAACTTTTTCATACCCGATGCACGTGTAGCATGGGTGGCTCCTTCTGTACACTACTTATCGGAATACCTAAAGTCCAACCCTGTAGACGTTGTTATTACAACAGGTCCCCCGCACAGCATGCACCTTATAGGTAAACAGCTTAAAGAGGAGCTTTCCGTAAAATGGATCGCTGATTTCCGTGATCCGTGGACCAGCATTGGCTATCATAAAGATCTTAAACTCACAAAAAAATCAGCACAAAAGCATAAAGAGCTGGAAAAAGATGTATTGAATAAAGCCGACCTGATCCTTACAACGAGCTATACCACCCAACGGGAGTTTGAACAGCTTACACCGAAACCCGTTCATGTAATTACGAACGGTTATGATATAGAAAATGTTGAAAAACCGTCTCCGGATGAAAAATTCTCCATAAGCCATATCGGCTCTCTTTTGTCGCGTAGAAATCCCCGTATTTTATGGAAAGCCCTTAAAGAAATTATTAAGGAACACCCGCAGTTCCGACACGATTTTCAACTCAGGCTCATAGGTAAGGTAAGCAGCGATATTATTGAGACACTCAAAGAATTCAGACTGGAATCCTATCTGGAACTAATGGGGTATGTTTCCCATACGGAAGCCTTAAAATATCAGAGAAGTTCCCAGTTACTGCTGCTCATTGAGATAGATTCCCATGAGACAACCGGCATCATACCCGGTAAGCTATTTGAATATATGGCCGCTGAAAGGCCGGTTCTGGCCATTGGTCCGCAACAAAGTGATGTAGAAAAGATTATCCGGGACACCAATACAGGCAGGTATTTTTATTATGATGATCTGGAAGCTGTTAAAGATTATATCCTTACCTGTTATGAAATGTACAGGCAAAAACAGTTAAAGGTAAACGGGATCGGACTTCAGTACTACAGCCGTAAAAAGCTAACCGAAAAATTGGCAGGACTTTTAAAAAAGCATTTTATCTAGATAAAACCAACTGTTTTTCATAACTTTAGTAAAAAGCTAAGATTATGGAAAATAAAAAGATCGGTCTTTTTGTAGGAAGCCTCCGGAAAGACGCCAATTCCAAGAAAATTGCGCAACAGCTTATAAGAATGGCCCCTGCGGGATTTGAATTCAACATCATCCCCATGGGGCAACTGCCACTATACAATCAGGATTTTGACGATCATAATGAAGTACCTGAAACCTACACTTCCTTTCGCAATGAAGTTGCACGGCTGGACGGCGTGATATTCATTACTCCTGAATACAACCGCTCTGTTCCGGCAGTGCTAAAAAATGCAATTGATGTAGCTTCGAGACCTTACGGGAAAAATGTATGGGATGGAAAGCCCGGTGCCGTAATCAGCAGTTCGTCAGGATCCATATCCGGATTTGGTGCCAACCATCATTTGAGGCAATCCCTTACATTCGTAAATGTACTGACCCTTCAGCAGCCCGAAGCCTATATTGCAAACATTACCCCGGCTTCTTTTAATGAAGACGGCTCGTTTAAGGATGTCAAAACAATTGAATTTCTTCAGAAAATAACAGATGCCTATATCAAATGGTTCCGGCAGTTAAAGAAATAGTCCGGATAACCATAAGATCTTTATCTGATCATAAGATGCCCCTTCGCAGAAAAAGGGGCTCTTTTATGGAAGGAAGGCCGTTTAAACTCTTCCCTTTAAAGCATTAAATACCCAAGCATTAGCAAGGAATCCGATACCGACGGTCACAAATCCCCAACCTGAAATTTCACTGTATTTGAAAACTCCCATGCCAATAAGCAGCAGTCCCATTACGACCATTACAAAAGTCGCGTATCCCAATATTTTGTTTTTGTTTAATCCCATGGCTTAAAAATTTATACAAATATCCTTCTTTTTACCGAAATATCCCGATAAGGAGTTCCTTTAACAGGTCATCATGTGACAGCGTACCGTTGACTCCTTTGCCTTTAAGGTCGATCTCCCTGATGGCAGCAATATTCCGGCTTACCTTCTTCATCGGGTAAACCTTGCTTGCCAGCTGGTAGTCTTTAAGGCCGTAAGGACTTATTCCCAACTGTTTGGCAATATCGTTGGGATTAGCACCGGTATTTTTATAAACAGCTCCATGATACTGTAACAGACGTGAAAAAAAGTTATACAATAATGCAATTGTCACCACCAGGGGGTTATTCTTGGTATTGAGGGCAAAATATTTTGCTATAGCAAAAGCCTTGGCTTCGTTTTTAGATACGATGGCACTTATAAGCTCGAAATTATTGTATTCCTTGCTTATTCCGATGTTCTGCTCCACGAGGTCGGCCGTAATAAGCTTATCGTTTTTTAAAACTATTTTAAGCTTCCCGATTTCATTGGCAATTTTATTAAGGTCATTCCCTAAAAACTCTACAAGCATAGCAGAAGCCTTGGGTTCGATTTCAAGCCCTTCATCATTTGCAAATGTTTTAAGCCATCCTTCCACCTGATAATCCCTGAGCCGCGAACTTTCAAAAAGTTCGGCATGTTCCGATTTTTCAATGGCTTTGTATAAAGCTTTCCTTTTATCCAGCGTTTTATATTTATAACAGAATACCAGAATAGTTGAGGGCTGTACAGCCCTGAAATATTCAGCAAACTGTTCAATCGTCTTTACGAGATCCTGCGCCTCTTTTACAACGATAAGCATCTTATCCCCCATAAACGGATATTGCCTGGCCTGCGACATGATCTCATTTATATTCGTATCCTTTCCGTAAAGCACTATCTGGTTAAAAGATTTTTCTTCTTCCGGAATAACGTTATCCATAAGGTAACTGCTTATATAATCAATATAATAAGGCTCATCACCCATTAAAAAATAAACCGGTTTATAGGTTCCTTTTTTAAAAGCAGCCAGCATTTTTTTCAGATCACTCATAAACTTTAATAGATTTATCAGGGTATTTTAAAAGAGAATGAATAAATTTGCAATATGCGTGATTTAAATTTTCCCAAATTTCAATTCAGATTCAAAAGTAGTGAAAATAAATTGTTCATTTTTGATGAAATCAGGAAAAAGTACGTAATGCTCACACCTGAAGAATGGGTCCGGCAGCATGTGGTTCATTTTTTAATTGTTGTAAAAAAATACCCGAAATCTTATATAAATGTCGAAAAAATTGTAAAGATAAACGACATGAACAAACGTTACGACGTGGTGGTATTCGATCCAAAGGGAACTATTTTTTTACTTGTAGAATGTAAAGAACCCCAGGTAGAGATCACCCAAGACGTGTTCGATCAGATTGCCAGGTACAACAGCAGTTTGAACGCACAACTTTTGATGGTAACCAACGGTTTGAACCATTATTATTGCAAATTAGATTACGAGAATAAAAAATATCAGTTTTTAGCTGATCTACCTTAATATAACGACATGAGTAAAAATTTTATATACTTCGGATTGTTTATTGCGTCCGTTTTTATTTCGTGCCAAAAAGAAAAAGGCTCTTCCCCTGTTGATTCGAACCAGGATACCATAACAGAAACACTGTATTCCAATGATCCTGATTATATCCTGGCCAACAAGAATGCACAGGAACTTGTAGTTCATCTTGAAAACGAACAGAAAGAGCTAAAGCGAAAACTCAAAAAAGCCAACAGGAAAGAAGCGGAATCACTGTATGTTGATTATTATAAACGTTTGACCACCATTGTCGACTCCATCAACAACGCTGAAATCAATACTTTAAATACCTATTACAAACTGTCTGACATAAAGCACGATACCATATTGCGCAAGGAAATGACCTATAATAAGGTGGGGCTTTATTTCAGGAGAATTGACTCTACTCATTACGATTTCCGTATAAAACCGGGGTATTTTTACAATCTTTTTCACAATAAGGTATCTCAGGAATATGAGCAATACATGAAGCTTCGTTACGAAGAACACAAACTTTTCTACGACCAGCAAAGTAAGAATGAAAAAATAACGCTTGAAAAACAAAGGGAACTCATCATTAACTGGGAAAAGTTCATTACGCGGTATAAAGATTTCAAATTCATCGATTTTGCCAAGAAATCCTATTCTGAGAGCATCATGACCTACTTGTTCGGTACCGCTACTCAACCTACTTTCGAAATTTCTTCCAAAAAGCTGTATGTGGAAAATGAACAGGAATATATTACGTTTGTAAAAAAGAATCCTAAATTGTTTTCTGCAGAAATCACCAAAGCTTTTTTAAAGCATTTCTATGCAAACGACCGGAATTTTACGGCAGAGGATTTCTATGTGGACCTTAAGGAATTTACTAAAAAGGAAATTTCGGAACGCCTTAAGTGATGAAGAGCATTGCCGTAATCTTACTCAACTGGAATGGTGCGGAACTGTTACAGAAATTTTTACCGTCTGTTGTCAACTATTCTCCGGGTGCTGTTATTTATATTGCCGACAATGCTTCCAGCGACGAATCTGAACAATTTGTAAAGAAACACTATCCGCAGATAAGATGGATTCAGCTTCCACATAATTACGGTTATGCCGGAGGCTATAACCAGGCGCTGAAACAAGTGGACGAAGATATTTTCTGTCTGCTGAATACTGATATTGAAGTCACCGAAAACTGGCTCAACCCCATATTGGACATTTTTGACGGGGAACAACAGATCGGAATTGTTCAGCCTAAAATCCTTGATTATAAGAATAAGGAATATTATGAATACGCCGGTGCTGCCGGTGGCTTTATAGACATGTACGGATTTCCCTTCTGCCGGGGCCGTATTTTTGATACGCTGGAAAAAGATGAAAACCAATATTCTTCCACGGAAATTTTCTGGGCATCGGGAGCCTGTTTCTTTATCCGTAAAGAAACATTCCATCAGCTCAACGGTTTTGATGCCGATTTTTTTGCACATCAGGAAGAGATTGATCTGTGCTGGAGAGCCTTTAATAATGGAACAAAGACCTTCTATTGTAATGAATCCACGGTATATCATGTCGGAGGCGCTACCTTAAAAAAATCAGATCCTGCCAAAACTTATCTCAACTTCCGGAATTCGCTGTATATGCTGTATAAAAATTTACCAGAACAGAATCGTTTCCGGATTATATTCCAACGGTTATGTCTGGACGGCATTGCCGGAATACGCTTTTTACTGGAGTTCAAACCATTGCATACGCTGGCCGTTATAAAAGCACATTTTGCCTACTATGCTCATTTGAAATCGCTTAAAGGCAAGCAGTCAGCAAGTCCCAAAACGAATTATTTTTATACGGGAAACATTGTATGGAGCTACTTTTTTAAAAGGCGTAAAACATTTTCAAAACTATAGGGTTAAAATCTGTACCATTCCAGTATTTCCACATAAAGCTCAAACTTAGGATTTGCTTAAGATTGCTTTGACTGCTTTTATTTTATGCGCTACTGAAATACTTTTGAAGTTTAATCATTTCAGATATGAAAGCACTCTTCAAAAACAGATACAGCATCCTCCTTTTTTTCTGTGCGCTGTTCCTTTTTATTTCGTTCGCCTTAAGAATGGTCTTCGCTATTTGGATCAAAACAGATTTCGACTGGAGCATTACGGCCCTGTTGCATACGTTGTTTTACGGTTTCCTGTATGATTTAGCGGTGGTAAGCTGCTTTTCTGCTTTTGCCACATGTTATTTTTTACTTATACGAAACAGGTTCATAAATTCTTATTTCGACCGGTTTTTTGTATACGGCTTATTCGGCCTTTTTTTCATTATTATCTATTTTACTTTTTTTGCCGAACTCACTTTCTGGGATGAATTTAAAAGCCGCTTTAATTTTATTGCCGTTGACTATCTTATTTATACGTATGAGGTGGTTAAAAATATACAGGAATCTTATCCTTTACCTTATCTTATAGGCGGCATCCTGCTTATAACGGGGTGTACTGTATGGGCCGCTCTTAAAACCGGGGCCTTTTATCATACTTTTCACTCAAAACCATCATTCCGGCAAAGGGCAGCCGTTTTTTTTCTGAATATCCTACTCATGTCCGGGGTCCTTTATTTCCTGAGAAATGATACAGGATCAACTCTGGAAAACCGTTACAACAACGAAATTTCAAAAGCCGGTATCTTCTCCTTTTTTGCTGCTTTCAGAAGCAACCATTTAAAATATGAAGATCATTATAAATCCTTATCAATAGAACAGGCATTTAAAACAGTTAAAGAGGAACTTCAGGATTCTAAAACCGTATTCAACCAGGATTTTAAAAATCCTTTACGCAGAACCATCTTGGCTCCGAATCCAAAGTTACCTGAGCAAAAACCCAATATTGTTTTTGTGCTTATGGAAAGTATGAGCGCCTCATTTATGCAGGAGCAGTACAACGGAAAACCGATTACCCCGAATTTAATTGACCTGAGTAAAAACAGCATCTATTTTTCGGATATGTTTGCCAATGGTACGCGCACCGTACGCGGAATGGAGGCTGTGGCACTTTCTATTCCACCGACACCTGGGAACAGTATTGTTAAACGGGCAGATAACCAGAACCTGTTTACCATTTCAACTGTTTTTAAGGAAAAAGGGTATCACAACCTGTTTTTTTACGGTGGAGACGGTTATTTTGATAATATGAATGCCTTTTTTGGAGGAAACGGATTTGATATTTACGATCGGGGCCGGGGCAGTATTTTAAGTGATGCCATTAACACACACCGTTATAATATCGAAGACAACGAAGTAACCTTTGAAAATGCCTGGGGAATTTCAGATGCCGATATTTACAGAAAAGTAATGCGCGTTGCAGACGAAAAATACAATGCAGGACAACCGTTCTTCGCCTTTGTTATGTCAACATCAAACCATAAGCCTTATACTTATGAAGAAGGAAAAATAGACATTCCTTCCGGAACAGGCCGGCAGGGAGCTGTAAAGTATGCTGATTATGCGATCGGAGAATTCCTTGCCAAGGCAAAAAAGAAACCATGGTTCAGCAATACCGTCTTCATATTTGTTGCAGACCACTGTGCAAGCAGTGCCGGAAAGGATGCCATAGACGTTAAGAACCACCATATTCCGGCCTTTATCTACAACCTTAAAACACATGAAAACGAGAATATAACACAAGAGGTTTCACAGATTGACCTGTTCCCTACCCTGTTTTCTCTCCTGAACTGGAATTATACTTCACAGTTCTATGGAAAAGACGTACTGGATCCGCTATACCATCCAAGATCTTTCGTGGGTACCTATATAAAGCTTGGAATGAAAAAAGGCAGTGACGTTATCATCTTGTCTGATCAGAAAAAGATACAGCAATACAAATGGATACATCAAAACCTTCAGAACGTTCCTGTAGACAGAAAATTTGAAACATCAATCATCTCCAATTACCAGACTGCAGATTATCTGTTTTCCAATAAGCTACTGAATGAAAAATAGGATCATCTTTATTATCAACCCCATAGCCGGAAAGGGCCAGGGTAACAATGTTGCAGCCGAAATCAGGAATTTCCTCAGCGAGGAAAATATTGAAGCTGAAATTTTCATGACGGAAAAGGCAGGACATGCCACAACGCTTACCATGGCGGCCTTATCCTTACAGCCCAAAGCTGTGGTGGCATGTGGCGGAGACGGAACCATTAACGAAATTGCCCGCCAGCTTGCCGGTACGGACATTGCATTGGGGATTATCCCGATTGGCTCAGGAAACGGACTTGCAGCACACCTTGCCATTCCCAAAAAAACCAGGGAGGCCATCCGTACCATACTGAATTTCAACAGCAGCAAAATAGATGTTGGAATGATAAACGGCAACTATTTTTTCAGCAATATAGGATTTGGTATAGACGCAGAAACTATATTTCATTATTCCAGAAGGAAAACACGTAATTTCTTCGGGTATTTTTCTGCAGGTATTAAAGCCCTGATCTGCTTTCAACCTAAAAAATTCAAACTAACGATCAACGGTTTTGAAAAACCGGAAAATGCCTACTACTTCCTTTTCTGTTCTAACAGCAATGAGGCAGGTTATGGAATTTCATTTTTACCTCATGCGAAATTAAATGACGGAAAACTGGATCTTTTAATGATAAAAAAGCTTAACTTTATAAAGCAGCTGAGATTTTCACTCTGCGTTTTAAGTAAATCGGTCGAAAAGCTCAGGGAAGCTGAAATCATACGGGTTCAATCACTTAAGCTACAGTCTGGATATTCCAGGACTCTTGCCCAGATTGACGGTGAAACAGTTTTTATAGACCATAATGATATTGAAATTTCGGTTATTCCGAATGCTTTGAACGTTCTCATTCCAAATTAAATGGACAATTCAAAAATTTTGATCGTAGAGGATGAAATAGGAATTGCAAATTTCATCATACAGGGGCTGGAAGAAGAACATATGGCGCTTACGCATGCCATGAACGGGGAAGATGCCTTATTAAAAATAAATCAGAATAAGTTTGACCTGATTTTACTGGACTGGATGATCCTCAATATTTCAGGGCTTGATGTTTGTAAGGCCATACGTAATTCCGATAATCCGAATAAGCAAACACCGATTATTTTCATAACGGCCAAGGATACTGTTGACGATACGGTAACCGGGCTCAATGCAGGAGCAAACGATTACATTAAAAAACCTTTTGATTTTAACGAACTGCTTGCCCGGATAAACGTTTATCTCCGCAAAAACCCGAAAGATAAATCCTTAAGATCCGGAAACATTGTGATGGAAACCGAAACGCACCAGATATTTGTCGATAAACAGCAGGTAGATCTTACATTGAAGGAATTTGAACTTTTTTGTTATTTGCTTAAAAACAGGAACAGAATCTGTACCCGCAAAGAAATCATTGAAAACGTCTGGGATATTCACTTTGATTATGATACCAGCGTAATTGATGTTTTTGTAAATGCGATCAGAAAAAAATTAAACCTAAAAAAAGATGATCCCCGACTATTCACCATTCGGGGAGTAGGCTATATTTCAAAAGATGTTTAAAAACTTATCTGTTAAAAACAGAATTGCCCTTTTATACAGCATTTCGTTCTCCGTTATCCTGCTCGTTATTTTGGGAACCATTTACTTCGTTGTAAAGCAGGGGATCACGAAGACGATGTATGAAACTCTTGAGGAGGAGATCAACAGTCATGTCGATTATATCCTGCATGAACCGATTCTCACCCATTATGTACAGCCACGTGAATGGGAAGAGGTAGAACATACCGACATTGCCCTGAATCCTGTTTTTATCGCGATATATGATAAAGATTTCAAACTTGTTGAAAATTCGCCTAACCTCGTACAAAACAAACTGGAATGGAATAAGGATCAGCCGGAAAAGGTTCCCTTCTATACAGACTTCCATTCCATTCAGCTTTTGATTTCACAGGCACGACTGATCCACCACGGGGAAGTAGTGGGATATGTGGTGGTTGGTATCTCTACAAAACATAATGAACTGGCACTGGATTATCTGAGGATGGCACTGCTGATTATATTTCCGCTTTCCGTCGTGCTTATTTTCATCATTGCGCGGTTTATTGCCTCCGGAGCCGTAAAACCGGTATTCAGTGTCATCCACACTGCACAATCCATATCAGAAAGTAATTTATCCGAAAGGATCGGCCTGCCTCATAATAAGGATGAACTGTATCAATTGACCTTGACCATAAATTCTCTTTTAGACCGTCTGCAACATCAGATCATCAGGGCCAAACAGTTTTCCGCTGATGCCTCGCATGAATTACGTACGCCTTTATCTGTTATTAAGGGAACTTTGGAAATACTCATTAGAAGAGAAAGATCTGCAGGCGAATACCGTGAAAAAATTGTTTATACCTTAAATCAGGTTGACCGGCTGTATCACCTGGTTGAACAGTTTTTACTTCTTTCCCGCATTGAAAGCAACAGCCTTCAGTTAAAGATGTCTACCTTTGATGTACGACAGGAAGTCTTCCATGCCGCAGAACGTTTTCAGGTTCCGCTAAATGAAAAACAGATTGTTCTGCATTTTAAAGATATAGAGGCATATTCCATTGAAAATTACAGGGAATTTTTTCAGATAATCATCGACAATATTCTATCAAACGCCATCAAATATGTGAATTTAAAAGGAGAAATAACCGTTTACTCCTTTGTGGAGAACCATCGTTATCATCTCGTTTTTGAAGATAACGGAATTGGCATAGATCAGGAGGATCTCAGGTTTATACAAGAACGTTATTTCAGAATTGACAACAATGAAGCCGGCTACGGGCTGGGGCTTAACATTGCGTCAAAACTTGCCGCACTTTCCAGCATAGAAATGAGGATTGAAAGCCAACAGGAAAAAGGGACGAAAGTCATTATCATCCTGTAAAATCCCTAAGTACAGATTGATATACCAATTGTTCAATGCAGCCGTTGACCTGTTCAAACGAGGCAATTTCAGATGATGGAATCCGGCCGAATCCGAAGTTCCGGTATAATTGTATTATATTTGCCTTATGGATTTTAAAGAGTTAAAAGAATATCTGGATTTCAAATCGGACCAGTACAACAATCCTGATTTTATTGAATCGGACCCTATTCAGATTCCTCATCGTTATTCGCTTAAAGAGGATATTGAAATAAGCGGCTTCCTCGCTTCTACCATTGCATGGGGAAATAGAAAAATGATCATCAGCAGTGCATCCAGAATGATGGACGCCATGGGAAACAGTCCGTACGATTTTGTGATGAGCGCTACAGACGTTCAGATTGAAAATACAGAACGCATTGTACACAGGACGTTCAATACGGAAGATTTTAAGTTCTTTATCCGTTCACTTCAAAACATTTACACCAGACGTGGTGGCCTGGAAACATTATTTTCCGATAGTACACAAGGAAATGTTCAGAACAGGATCTCAAGCTTTAAAAAAGTCTTTTTTGAAATTGAGCATCCCCTTCGGACGACCAAGCATATTTCAGATCCGCTCAAAGGCTCCTCATCAAAAAGACTCAACATGTATTTGAGGTGGCTTATACGAAGTGATCAAAAGGGTGTGGATTTCGGTTTATGGAAATCTGTTACTCCGGGTGAATTATCCTGCCCGTTAGATGTTCATTCAGGGAATGTAGCACGGGCCCTGGGTATTCTGAACCGCAAACAAAACGATCAGAAAGCGCTTCAGGAATTGGATGAAGCTTTACGTACATTTGACCCGGCAGATCCCGTTAAGTATGATTTCGCACTATTCGGATTAGGGGTATTTGAAGGCATCAAATAAGGCTTTAGACTTAATTCACTTTTGCATTCCAGAAAATCTCAGCCCACCGCTCTTTTGCAACAACCAATAGTTCCTTCGGTGGTATTTCGGCTTCGATCATAATGAACCTCGACGCCGTTTTTTGCATCAGTATCAGGATGCAGCTATTTTCTTTTCCTGATTCTATGAGGTAAAGCCTTTTAGTTCCTTCCTCCCGTACGGTTTCCAGTCGGGCAGATGGTGTGTGAGACCTTACAACTTCAGCTACAGATGAAATCCACTCCTCCATTGTTCTGGGCATTAGTGAAACATTCATACTGGATATCATAATTTCAAAAGGGGCAATCTGTGTCCGGGGGTTTACCGCCTCGTAACTCGCCAGCAGAAGATCGGCATCAGCACTATCACTTTTCATCCTGAATCCATACTCTTCCGGGAGGTCAAGTTTAATTTCCATCACCTGAGCATTTGAATCCTGAAATCCCACTATCAGTATCAAAAAGAGAAGATACTTTGTCCTATTTTTTATTTTCATCTTTATATTACTGTTCTCAATTGCTTTAAAACAGAAACACTTCAGCCGTATGCCGAAGTGCTTCTATCAGTATCACCCTTATTTATTATATTTTGCTTCAAATTCACCTGAAGCAGCATTCACTTTGTTTGCGGCATTTTCAAATGCATTGTTTATCTGATCGAGCAAATCATTTTCCTTCGCAGGATCATTCACTTTATTTTTGCGAAGTTCAATGAGTTTCGGGTAAGTTTCCTTTACTATTTTCTGATAACTGTTCAATCCTTCAAGTACCGCTTTCCTGAAGTTGTCATCTCCTTTAAAATCTCCCAGTCCCTCTACTTTTTTGATATCGGCTTCAAGTGCTTTTTCCCAGTTACTTCTTACCTGTTCCGCCTTAACATAATCTCCTGCGGCCATAGCCGTATTCATTTCGGCCATGTGTGTATCGTTCCCGTTTATCACCGTAACAACGGCATTATTGTATTCGGCAGGGTTTTTAGCTTCCTGGCCGCAACCTGTTAGACCTAACATTGCAGAAATCATCACAATTCCTAAAACTTTCTTTATCATATTTTTTTATTTAAATTAAAATACCGTCTTTTTACAAGAGGTTAATCAAACTTTATAAATCAAATTTATTCTCTTAAATCCCGGGAATCAATAGCTAAAAACAGTGATTTTCGTTTATACAGTACCTTTCGATACACACTTTACCTAATTTCTCTTTCACGGTTGAACATCAAAGCGGTTTTACTACATATATCGCTCCGTTATATTCCAGCACCCCTGCATGTTTCAGGGTATATTCCTCTACATCTTCCACAAGAACGGCCTCTGCACGCTGATATACGTTGAATTTCAGCCATTCCTCTTTCCCGGGAACGGTATGTAATTCTTCAAAATAGTACAGGTAATCTGAGAACAGGCATTTATATGAAGCATCCGGCTGTTGCAGGAAAAACATGTAGATACAGTCGCCCCAATTTCCACATGACGAAGTATCAGAGGTAATGATATCCTGTAACCCGTCTGCATTGAAATCTGTATAAAGGACCATGCTCGTTTTAAAAGTATATCCTTTATCGTAATTTACTGCCCATACAGAATCATTGCTCAACTGCAAGGTAAATTGTTCTCCTAACAGGTTGTATTCCATGGGTTGGGCTGTTGATCCTGTTCCGGCAGATACCGCAAGTATAAGGAGGTAGCGGAAGTATTTTCTATTTAAAAAAAGCATCGTTTCTTAGCATTTCAGTTTACCAGGACGTTCCACATCAGTCATTTCCATAATAGTGCCATTGTGTTTTAAATCGGGAAGTACCTTCCTTATCCTTCCCTTTTGGAATCAGCTAGTTGCTGATACTACGATGACGCGGAACATTCTTTTCATAGATTTATTTGTAAATATAATCCAGATCATGGTTCCATAAAATCCCTGAAACCAGTAAGTTTTGAAGTATTAGACATCTGGCATAACAACAAAAGGAATCCGTTATCAGATTCCTTTCATATAGCTAACTTACTGAATCATGAGAATCAGTAGTCTTTTTGTAAATCGTTTATCGTAATTTTTGCATTCTCATAATACATCGCTTTTACAATTCCGTCGGATAATCCTATTTTAGGAACGTAAATATGTTTTGCATTACTCCATTTCATAGCGCTTACATAAATTCTAATAGCGGGTATGATAACGTCTGCACGGTCGGTATTCAGTCCCAGAGTATAAATACGCTCTTCATATGAAAGACCGCTGAGGTACTTAAACCGTTGTGTAAGATACGCCAGTGTTAACGGTTTATCGTTCGTTTTACCCGACATTTTAAATATTTTGTTGATGTTTCCGCCTGAGCCTATAATCTCAAGGTTCGGCAGGTTTTCCGTGTGCTTTTTGATCCATTTTTCAATTTCCAGCCATACTCCGTCCGTCACCATATTGTTAAGCAGCCGCACCGTTCCGTTTTTAAATGACTTAGAAACCACCTGCCTTCCGTTTGAAAACAGTGTAAACTCCGTACTTCCGCCTCCTACGTCAACATACAGGTAGTGTCCTTCATTCTTTATGAACGATTCCAGATCAGAATTCGCAATGATGGCAGCTTCGGTCTTGCCTTCAATGATATCTATTTTTATAGCGCTTTTTTCGGCAACTTCCTCTACCAGCTCTATTCCGTTATAGGCTTCCCTCATGGCTGAAGTGGCACATGCAGCATATTTTTCAACCTGATATACGTCCATAAGCAGTTTAAATGCCTTCATGGCCTTTACCATTCGTGCCGCACTTTCTTCTGAAATCTCACCTACGGTAAAAGCATCCTGACCCAACCGGATGGGTACCCGGATAAGATGGCTTTTATTAAACTGCGTTGGCTTGCCCTGTTCTTCAACCACATTGGCAATAAGCAGCCGCATTGCATTTGACCCGATATCAATAGCTGCAAATTTTCTAATTTTTATCATCAATCTAAAATAACGTCAACCTTGTTTCTGTAATAATTGTAAAGTTCATCCTGAGCTTTAAAGCGCTCTTCACCCACCCTGCGGTACCTGTTCTCAAGACGTTCGGAATGCAGACGTACTTTTACATTCCCGTTCCAGTAGATTTTAAAGGTATCGATGAGTTCGTTCTTTATAGACACATCATAAATGGGACAGGTTACTTCCACCCTTTCATCAATATTTCTCGTCATAAAATCAGCAGACGAAATATAAACCTGTGCATTTTCATCCGCTCCGAAAATATAGATTCTCGAATGCTCCAGCAGGTTATCCACAATACTGATCGCTTCAATATTTTCACTCATGCCGGGCACTCCGGGCACCAGACAGCAAATACCGCGAACAAGCAACTGTACCTTTACGCCGGCCCTGCTTGCATCATAAAGCTTGTCTATCATTTTATAATCAGACAAACTATTCATTTTCAAACGGATAAGCGCCGGCTTATCATGTAATGCTTTTTCAATTTCACCATCTATGAGTTTTCCCAATTTAGTCCTCGTATAATGTGGTGAAACGATCAGATCCTTATATCTGTAAATTTTGTAATTGACTTCAAAAAATTCAAAGACTTTATTTACTTCTTTCATGATCCTGGTGTCAGATGTAAGCAACGTTACATCGGTATATACGGATGATGTACTTTCATTAAAGTTCCCCGTTGACACCAGTCCGTAACGTTTTATCTTTTTGCTTTCGAGCCGCTCGATCACACAAATTTTACTGTGTACCTTAAGTCCTTTCACTCCAAAAATAAGCTTAATGCCTTCGGCCTGCATAATTTCTGCATAATTAATGTTACTCGTTTCATCAAAACGTGCCTGCAACTCGATCTGCACAGTGACCAGTTTTCCGTTTTTCGCCGCATTGATAAGCGAGGAAATGATCTGGGAATTTTTGGCAAGCCTGTACAACGTAATCTTTATGCTCGTTACTTTCGGATCGAGTGCCGCCTCGCGCAGAAACTTCACAACATAATTGAACGACTGAAAAGGAGTATGTATTAAGAAATCATTATGTTTGATCTGCTGAATGATGCTGCCCTCCAGGCTTAGCCCGCTCACAGGTACCGGCTGTATTCTCCCGATGGTCAGGTCGTTTCTTCCAAGATTGGGAAAATTCATATAATCCCTCCTGTTATGGTACCTTCCTCCGGGAATGATACTGTCTACGGCTTCAATGTCCATCTTATCGAGAAAGAACTCCAGGGTATCCCGCTCAATATTGTTGTCATAAACGAAACGCACTACCTCACCAACCCTTCGGTCTCTTACAGAATTTGAAATTTTCTCGAGAAATGACTTGTGTAAATCAGAATCAAAGTCAAGCTCGGCATCACGTGTAATTTTAATCATATGTGCCGTAATGCTTTCAAAGTCAAAAATTGAAAATATGTTGTCCAGATTCAGCCTGATGACGTCGTCCAGCAAAATGAGATACTGTTTTCCGTCCTTCCGGGGAAGCTCAACGAACCTGTTGATTTGTGATGGCATTTCAATAAGAGCATAACGCGTGCGTTTGCGTATAGACTTAGAGGAATCTTCGGATGATTTTTTAACGAGCTTTACGGCAAGATACCCGTATGAATCTCTTAATAAGGGAAATTCTGCCAGATCGTTGAGGATGATCGTAACCAATACCGGGCTTACCTTGTGGATAAAGAATTCGCGTATAAAGTTTTTCTGTTCTTCATCAACCTGGGTTTCATCAACAATGTAGATCCCCTCCTGCTCCAGTTCGCTTTCAATTTCCGTAAGGATTTCAAGGCTTTTAGACTGGTGCCTGATGACAATTTCCGTTATTTCCTGAAGCAGCGTCTTGGCATCAATACCGCTGCCAAGCTTTTTATTAGCATCTTTTGAAATGGAAATACGGCGTACAGCTGCATAACGTACGCGGAAGAATTCGTCGAGGTTGTTTGAAAAAATGCCTAAAAAACGCAGCCTGTCCAGTAGCGGAACCGTATGATCGGCGGCTTCCTGTAAAACGCGTTCATTAAAGGCTAACCAGCTCTTTTCTCTGTCAATGTATTTAGGTTGGTTTAGTTGCATTTGATAAATCTTTTGGAAAAATAGTATTGATAACGTTTCCTTTCACAATATCTTTCCAGTCGTCTTCATTAAAATCCATGATGACAACTCCCGATGTGGGAACGTTTTCTATGTATTTATTTCCAAATGTATTAACAAAATCCGTTATGGCGCTATTGTGTCCGAAAAGAATTAGGTTCGGAACAGAATTTTCACACATTTTTATGGCTTTCAATAACTTCAATGCGTCGAAAGTGTATAATTCATGTTTCAGAATTGTTAACTCCTGAGGAATGTTGAGTACCTCGTTAAATATTTTGGCAGTATCATGTGCCCTTTTGGCCGTACTCGACCAAATTAAGAACCGCTCGGGCAACTTATCATGAATGGTATCAAATACCTTATTGGAATTCGAAATTCCCCTGTTGGAAAGCGGTCTTTCATGGTCTTCAAGGGGCAGCTCCCACGAGGATTTTCCATGTCGGATCAAAATCAGTTTTTTCATAGCTATTCTTATTTTTTCACACAACTTTTTCTATATTCTATTCTAAATATAAATAAAATGATTAAGTTTTTTTTATGATGGTGCATTTTTTTTGTGGTAAAAGATTGATTATTTTTGTTAAAACTTATAACAGTACATGAACAAGATAGGTATTGAATTAAAATGGGCCGCCATCATTACTACTTTCGCGTGCGTCTGGGCCGCAATGGAAAAGTCCCTCGGCTACCATAAAGATTTCAGCAACATTATCGTAACCGCATTTTTTTATTACATCATTTTAACCCTTTTATGGGCTGTTGCCTTTATCGACAAAAAGAAATCGTTGGGAAAGGGAGCCGTATGGGAGTTTAAAAATGCATTTAAATTCGGGTTATTTCTGACCGGTCTATTAACCGTTTTAAGCCCGATAGCACAGTACATTATTTATGAAACGATTTCTCCTGATTATTTTAATAACGTTATTCAATATCAGCTCGCAAAGGGTAAACAAACCCGTGAAAGCCTGGAATTGATCCACAACCTCAATTTTACGATCCGTCAGGGCGTTATGAACGCTCTTTCGCTCGGAGTTGTGTTTTCCGCGCTTTACGCCTGGGTGTTTAAAACAAAAAGTACCGCTATTCAACCAACTGTTAATACTAAAAAAACGAAGTAACTATGGACTTAAACAATATTCCAAATATAAAGAATCTCGACAGCGGAAATTTTTTCGTACTGGCCGGACCATGTGCTATTGAAGGAGAGGAAATGGCTTTCAGAATTGCCGAACGGCTGACGGATATTACGGACAGACTTAAAATTCCTTTTGTTTTTAAAGGATCGTTCAAAAAAGCGAACCGGTCGCGTATTGATTCATTTACCGGTATCGGAGATGAAAAGGCCTTAAAGATACTTGAGAAGGTTTCCAAGGCATTTAACGTACCTACCGTTACCGACATTCACGAAAGCAGTGATGCCGCAATGGCTGCCGCCTATGTTGACGTATTACAGATACCTGCCTTCCTTGTTAGGCAAACCGATCTTGTGGTGGCAGCTGCCAATACCGGAAAAACGGTCAATCTTAAAAAAGGACAGTTCATGAGCCCGGAAAGTATGAAGCATGCTGTGCAAAAGGTACTTGACTGCAACAACCAGAATGTAATGGTAACCGACAGGGGAACTATGTTTGGCTATCAGGATATGATTGTAGATTACCGAGGTATTCCGGTTATGCAGAACTATGCTACCACCGTGCTGGACATTACCCATTCACTGCAGCAACCTAACCAGTCAAGCGGGGTAACAGGAGGACGTCCGGACCTTATTGAAACAATTGCAAAAGCAGGTATAGCAGTCGGAGCAGACGGAATCTTTATTGAAACGCATTTTGATCCGGCACATGCAAAAAGCGACGGTGCCAACATGCTTCATCTTGATTATTTTGAATCGCTGATGACAAAACTTGTGGCCATCAGACAAACTGTACGCCACTTCTAATCTTAACATACTGATGTGCACGGTAAGGGTATGCTTTTACATTATTCATGCCGTGGATATCAATCCGTATTAATCCGATCCATGTCGTAACGGGTTCGCAACTCATAAAATCCAATAGTATGAATCCACTGAAAAATCAACGGACTTATGAATTCGGTCTTGTTGAAGATAATTTAGAAGCAGCAAAATCACTGACCGGTCTGGAATATCTGCAAAAGATGATGAACGGAGCCATTGCTCCTGCTCCGGCCGTAAGCACCAATGCCATTGAAGCTGTAAAATGTTCATATGGTTATGCTGAATTTGCCCTTATTCCTGAAGATTTTCATTTTAATGCTGTAGGTTCTGTCCACGGAGGCGTTATCACAACCATTCTTGATACTGCCATGGGCTGTACGCTGATGACGACACAGGATGCAGATACCACCTTTACCACTCTTGAACTTAAGGTCAATTTCCTGAAGGCTGTCACTAAAAAATCGGGAAAACTCTATGCGAAAGGACATATCATCCATTCGGGAAGAACCACTGCATATCTTGAAGCTCATTTGGTGGATGAGGACGGCCGTATATATTCCCATGCTGTGAGCACCTGCCTAATTTTGAAAAAACGTCTTTAGGTATGTTTCAGGATCGCGTAACTCAAACCTGGGTAAAGTATTTCGGCAAGAAAGTGACTTACGAAAACGACTCCTGGATCTTTGGTCCTACAGATAACCGGATGTACCGGAATATTTCTCTTGAAAATGCTCCAGGTGAAATCCCCGGCTATGAAATTTCACCTTCGGAAGGCATCATTGACAGCATTGCCCATTTTGGTCTGAACCCTTCCGAATTACAACGCATACACCCCGTTATTCTGGACTTTTACACCCGGACTTCAGCCTTCAATATGGATATGTGCTTTCACTGGCACATGCTGTTCCGTCCTGTTGCCTTCCTTATGAAAGCTTTGTTTTCCAAAAGGCTTCAGCAGCTTAATATTCCCGTTATTTCCTCAGATGAAACGCTGAAAACACAATCCTTCATTGTCCGGATCAACGACAAGCATCATAAAATCAGCCATAACCTATGGGTACGGAAATTTGTAAATGCACGCGAAGTTATTTTTTCCGGTGTTTATTCGGTTGCTTCTACAATGAAAAAGCAGTATATGATCAAGGTACAGTTTCCTTTACCCAATGGAAACGCTACTGTTTTTCTGGAAAAAAAGGTATTGGAAAACGGCAACCTGGAATTATCTTCCAAAGGCCGGATCTTTGGTGATTCCGGATTTTATTTCTTTCTACGCGGAAAGGACGGTTATTATGCAAAATACGTAAAGAGCATGCATGAAAAATTAATCCTAGTAGTTCAGGACGATGCAGCTCATACAATAAAAGGGACTCATGAATTTTTCTTTTACCGTACCCGTTTCCTTACCATTGATTATACATTGAGAAAAAAAAATTAATTTCTCTCTTTCCTCTTCACCCTCATCATACATCGTATCCCGCATCAGCAACTTCATAAATAAGTTGCTTTTTTTTAGTCTGTTTTACGTACCCGGTGTCCGGTTCGCAACAATTGCATCATATTTCTGAATCAATTAACAAAATGTGAGCATAATGCCCAGCAAAACTGTTTTTTTCGATTCTAACTTTGAGTAAACAACAAACACCTTGTTTACTATTAAAAAACTACTTAGAATATGATGAAGTTGTCCCGAAAAAAAATGAAAAGTTTGAACGAATTCCTAACGCAACTTATTGAAGACAAGCTGTCAGAATCCGGACAAATCCTGAAAACGGTAAAGTTCAGTGAAATCAGTTTTAATGAAAATAGTGGAACCGGACAGTTGACCATTTCCAAAGTTATCGCCAAAGTAAGGGCTGAAGTAGCTTCAGATAACGTTCCGGTATCGGAAAGCTATAACCTTACGATTTACGGACCTGCCCTGTTCGATTATTCTGAAAATAACGGGTATGTCTTAACCGGGAACCAATCTCTGAATTTTACAAAACAAAGGGGAAGAAAAGGATCAGAATCCGTTATTACGAAATAATTCACAAAAGTTCTCTTACAGGCTCTGCATCAGATCAGGTTTGCTGCAGAGCCTCTCTTTCCTTCCGGGTAAGCCCTTTAACCACTAAATCATAAGACTTTACAACTAATTCCTGCATCAGTTTAACCGGAACATCTTTATGGAAATAAACGCTGTTCCAATGTTTTTTACTCATTTAAAATATATAAATAAATAACTGAAATTCAATACAATAAACACCAAAAAGAAAATTTTCATTGGCTTTTTATTGGATAAAATGCTAAAAAAAACTTATACTTTAATCTGTAATTTTACAGATAATGAAAAATATCTGCTTCAGACTAAATTCGTAAATTTATACTATAATAAAGAGAATATGGAATTATCTTCAGAAGAAAAACAGGCAGCAATACAGTTGTTTAGGTGGGTAAGCCCGAACATAGATTATGTAAAAAAAAGATGGTATAAAGGAGATTCTATTGAATTAAACAAAATCTATGAATATCGGGATGGCTTCGGCCGGCCTATTGCCATATGGACCGAATTTGAAAGTTTAAGCGATGTCAGAATAGCCAGGATATTGAAAAAAATTAACGCGGTACCGCATGTGTTTTTCTTGGAGTATTACAACAACCGGGTTCGCATTGGATTTAAAGTAAAAAAAGAACTTCGCCTGGACGACACGAAGAACCGGATAACTCCGGATGAAAAATAGTTGAGCGCTTTACGGAAACCCGTAAATACTTCTGATCGCGACAATGTAGATTTGAGTATTAATTTTTAAAACTCACAATTATGGTATCAGAAGCGCAAAAAGACCTGGAAGAAATGTTCAACAGCGAACATATAATTAACAACCCTTATTATAACAAAAAAACCGGTAACTGGCATATTAAGATGTCAAACGGTTTAAAGCTTAGAACAAAGGATCTGCTGTATGTTCTTACTTGGATAGACCACCTAAATGAAGAAGAGGTTGAATGGGAATGGTAAGCGAGGGATAAACCCTCGCTTTATTTTTTATTTGTCTTTATCAAAATCCAAGATATTAATACAACTGCTGCAGCTCCGAAGAAATACGCCCAATGAACCTTTGTTTTGCGTTCATCTGTAGTTTTTAATTCCGATTTAAATTCCTTGTCAACATCCGCTTTAATGTCGGATTGCTTATTTTGAGCTGTTTCCGATACTTTTTTATTGTTTGAAACACTTTGCTTGTCTGAATGAATATCTTTATTCTGGGAAGCGGATTTGTTATATCTCGGATTCGTGATTTCTGTTTTCGTGCCATCGGGGGCTGTAACCGTTATTTTGTCACTTTCAAAACTCATCCACATTTCAGAGAATGCTTTTTCATTGAACACTTCACGGGAGGAGTTTACTGCAGTTTCCTGAACATTTTCTGTTTTTTGCTCCTGACTCTTATCGATCACTGAAACATTTTCCTTTTCCGATTGGCTATGCTGCAGTGTGGTTTTCTTACTCCGGCAACCGGCCACCATAAGGAACACGGAAAACATAAGCAGAAAATACGCAATGCCGGTATAAAATTTTCTATTTTTCATATTAAACGATATTAGCGTTTCCATTCGTAATTATGTAGTGAGTTTTACAGCCAATTCTATGATGTAGACTAGGCGTTACAGTTAATGGATTTTTGTTTGAAATAATCCATTCGTTGTTTTTGATTGGAATTGGAACCAGCATTCCACAGCCACATACACATAAATGATTTGCGGCATTGTAAATTTCAGAATAGTAGAACTTACCAAACTCCATTTCTTTTGGCACAAATTCAACTTCCACCAATTCCAATGGTACTTTTTTTAATAGTTTTCATATTGTCACTTTTTTTATAACTTTGGATTTCATAAGTGTTTTTTTTGGTTATAGAAAAGCGTCTGCAATATCTCGCAGGCGCTTTTCTTTTAAACTATGAAAGCTTTTTCTTTTCCCACATTTCCGTCGCTTTTCGCAGTGAAATATCGTAAGGCTCCCTACCCCATTCTTTTGCCTTTTCACGATATTTTGAACCATTGTAGATATAAGCAATCATGTGGTAATCCTTTTCCCTCACAGCTTTCGTAAGTTTAGCATCAGAGAGAATAAAACGAACCAAAGCCAATAGCTGTTGATATTCTCCTTTTTTAAAGTCGCCCCACATTTCACCCACTGACTTATAACCTAATCTCTCAAAGTGATAACCCATAATTTGCGGTAATCCTATTGAAGTTGATTTCATAGCTGCATCAGGATCAATTTTGAAAGCGTCGTTGAATGCAAGCCATTCTTTCGACTGAATATCTACCTTGTTTACAGACCATGCACCAGAAGGCGCAAACGGTTCATGTTTCCGGAACCAGGACGGCTCAAACTGAATCAGTATTTTACCTGTTTTCGAATCAAATCCATTCCCAGGAGTTTCTACTTCGATGATCGCCATTAACACCTCAAACGGCAACCTGTTTACTCTTGCAAGCTCTCTCACCTGCGCTACACTATATCTGCTCATCTTTGTTCTTATTAAAAAATTGATTTAAATCCCCGTTCTTTTCGAAGTTGTAAAGCTTTTCCATGAAGAACTTTGGAGGATATTTCCCGTTGCTCATTATATAAATGTTCTTCAGGACTTTTGAAACTGGAAACAACAAGGTGCAGAGCTGTATCGTAATACGAAAAACCTCACCAGCGAAATTATCACCTGCCGTGTATCGCAACATTTCAAGCATAATATAACCTGCAATGACAATAAAAGCCATCTCGATATTACGACCAATAAAAGCCTTCCATTGAAATGAATTATACCGCAAATGAAACCAGCAGCCTACAACCATGTTTACGATCAATGCAATACACATGAAGTTTCCAAACTGGGTATTATCGGTCCACCACCAATCAATTGTTTTTAAAACAAATGCAACCGGCGCCAGATTTATAATCACATTGTACGCGTACTGCAGCTTATCCTGTATAGAAACCGAACTATCGGTAAACAATACTATTTGAGCTAAAATCTTTTTCATCTCCTAAATTTTTGAATTATAAAATACGATAGGCCCCACGGTTCGAATCCCAAGCAACCCTAACAGCAATTGCTTCTACACGAATTGTCGTTTGTGGTGTATTTGCTCTATTGACAGCATTTATATTATAATCTGTATAGCCGCTCAAAGGACCTTGCAAAACCACTTCCGCTCCATGAAAATTGTGATCGTAAATATCTATTCCAATCACGGGACCTCCTGGAGTGCCTACAACTGTAAATAGCACCCCGGTAGGATTCACAGAACCGCCACTGCTTCTGTCGTGGTATTGGTGATATTGCTGTATCTGATTGAAAATAGCTGCTATCGCGGCGCCACTTTGAATATCCGTTTTGACAGCCGGCAATAAGTCGAAAGGAATAGTTGCCGGACCGGATTGATTAAGGGTAATTGTTCCGCCTCCTGTCATTGCCCCGGTAGATAGGAAAGTAATTGTCGGATTATTTACAGTTGGTATTGTCGGTTTGTTTAAAATTTGACCATCACCAGATGTTGCATTCCAATCAGCATTTACATTTACTTCTGCTCCATCCTGTATCCCAGATAACTTTGTCTTTTCAACTGTTGTATAATCTTCTGTAGAAAGTTGTTTACCTGCAACCTTATCAACCTTGTTATTTAATAAACTATTTACCTGGCCCAAATTAACTGTATGTGAGTTAATAGTCCCAGCCGGCACAACAGGCGCTTGATTAAATGTATTGGTTCCGGAAAAGGTTTGTGTACCGGCCAAAGTTGCATAATTAGCTAATTGCGCATTCAAAGACGTTTGTAAAACATAAGTCCCAAGAGTTGAAGAAACCCAACTCTGATAAGCGAATGTTTCTTCTGACTGCCATACGCCATTTACCCTGGCCCGTAATCGTAAAGGACTATTAGATGATGCGTGTTTATATAAATGATAGCCGTAATTCGCGTTTACTCCATAAGATAAAATATGTTGTGCTGTATATGCCGTGCCAGCTATTGTACCAGAGTTCATATAAGTACTGACATTTCCAAGTATATCATTAGCTTCTATACCTGGTGTTGAGATATAATAAGGACCAGAAGTAGCTTCTGTAAGGTTTTTTGCAAGTTTATGAAAATTGTCTCCGGCCCAAATTTTACTGGCATAAAACGAATCTCTTTGAAAGCCAGCATTTAAAACCTCATTGTTCAGTATGAAATTCAAAGAAGGTATGTCTGCAGTAGCAACAAAGTTCACAGCATAATTTGATTTTGTTTCTAGTGCTGAAGCATATCCATGAGCTTGTTGTACCCAATCAATTACAACTTCCTCAAAAGCCAAAGGACCACTAGGATAAATCAGTAGTACTGTATTTCCATTCGAGTCTCTACCAAATGCTACTTTAGATATTCTATCCGGATTCTCACAAAGAACAAACGATGCAGCATTTCCTGTTGAGTACGCCCCAACAGTTAATTTTGTACGTCTTCTAGGATCTGAAGTTGAAACTCCTGTGTATTCCTGTATACTGATCTGGGCATTCCACATTGAACTTGCATTTATAGGAATAACCACCCTGATAACTCCATCATTCGTGGAAGCTCTTGAACCAATATAACTTGCAACATTGTGATATTTTCTAAGAAGATCTGAAGCCGCAGTACCAGTTCCTAAATTTACCCAATCGAAAGTATTAACATCCTTCCGAAATGTTCCGCCAAGAATGAAGGTTTGAGTATTGAAATTTATTGTTTTGTTCGCTCCGGTATAAGGAACCAAGTCTCCAGATACCTTTCCGTTTACTTCATTTATTGCTGCAACTAAATTCGTTTTAACAGAAGTAGTTAAATTTGACAGAACTCCTGTTATAGCCAGCAAAGCAGCGGTTGTAACCGCATCCTGTTGTACCGCTATTCCATTTGTTATAATCCATGCAATATAACCCACAGATGAGTTAGGACGTACAAAATACACCCCGTCGTCACTTGAAGTCGGAGAAGCAGGCAATGCTGTTACTTTATAAAATTTTGGTACATCCATAATATGCTTTTTTTACCAAGCTTGTTGACCCCACTTGGTATTGTTCGTAATCATTTGTTTTGCATCTGCAATTGTTGGAACTGCAGTAGTTGAAGACTCAGCTGTTACTTCTGCAGCTGTGGCAAGTTTTGTGGTTCCGTAAACAGTTGTTGTCGCTTTGTCAATATTACCCTGCACGATGTAAAAGTTTGAACCAACAGTTGCTTCCGTACCAGCAGCAGAAGTCGTTAAACAGTATATTGTATCGTTTGGTTCAACCAATGGCCCCGATGCGCCGCCAATGCGGCCGCCAACAGTAACCCGGTATGCATCACCTTTTGTTGATGCTGGATAGTTAGGATTTGTTGAGCAATCAATGGGGTTAGGAACTTTTGTACCATTTGCAACAACGTTTTGAATGTTCGTAATCTGTATTTGCAACGCACCATCAGCTGTATCCATCTGGCCCTTGCTCGCTGCTTGATTAGCGTTTACAGCATCCGGAACAACAGGAGAAGAGCTGAATGTTTTAATTCCCGCTACTGTTTGATTTCCCGTTACTTTCACAGCTTCTGCATCGTTAGCCTTAAGAAATACCTGCGCTTCAGTTGCTATTGCTGTTGGATTATTACCGGCTGCCGTTGCTTTACTCGGAACAATTGGAGATGTACTGAATGTCTTCGCACCGGCTATTGTTTGGGCTCCGAACAATTTTACTACATCCGCATCGTTAGCTTTTAATGCTAAATCAGCAGCGGTTGCCGCATCTTGCTCAATTACAACTCCAGTTGAGTTAATTACATAAGCTCTGTACTTTGTGTCAGAGGCACCCTTAATTAGCCAGATTCCCTCATTAGCTGCAGTTGGAGACGCAGGAAGAGCCGTTGCTCTGTAAATTATTGGTGATTGTTGTGGATTTGCTGCCATCGTTTTCTAAATTTTAATTGTTACCAGGACTGAGAGCCCCATTTTATTTGATTGTCTATTTCGTCACGGCCGTAAACATCAATGTTGTTACGGACCTGCTCCTGCTGTTGTGCAGTAGGCTGTTGAGCGCTATACATCACCGGCTCCCATAATTCAATATCAGAAACCCGGTAATTCAGATCATTTACAGATTCAATATCAGCAGCCAGAATATTAGACCTGGCCTGCTGCTGTTCGCTTGGAAGAAATGTTTGCGGAGTGACACGAACCACATCATCACCGCTTATTTGCTGTTCGACTTCATCAATTCGATTCTGAAGCCAAACGAAGTTATTATCCAATTCAGACCACGTTAATTCAGCACCTTTGACGGTTCTTAAAACTAAATTCATGGTTCAATTGTTTTGTTATTTAATAGTCTTTTACATAACCAGAAACCACGTAGCCCGGAGCTACGTAATAACTGGTTACGTTTTTAATAACGAAGGTCGGGACCTTCAGAAAAATTTGATATTTAGGTTGCATAGTCATTTATAATTGCAGTCACAGCCTCATGCAGCATAAGGCCTGTTGTTTTACCATTTGAAAAATCAATCGTCAAGGACGCTGGATAAAACACTTTCTCTCCACGCCATTTAAATTTTACCAAATCAAGCGGAGATAATATTTCCAGAGCCGCACCTTCTATTTTTGGAGTTAAAAAAGGCTGACACTCATGGATTAGCTTTCCATAACATTGCAGATATCGTTCATTTATAACACTTCCTGGTCTTTTCCAAGAAATATACTTTTCCTGGGTTTCCCTACCTGAAGGAAGTGAATTAATAATCACCCCGCCATAAGTAATTTTTGTAATGTTATGAAGCAAATCCCGCCATTCAGGAAAAGCATCAATTCGCGCTTTCGAAATAAATAATTGATCGAATTTTAAGTCTATTCCAGACTGAGGATCTATCTTACCAAAAATTAAATGAGCATAAACCCATTTTGTTCCACTGTGTAACTTCATCGTGTTAAAACGATCAATAAGTGTTTGGTAAATTATTCCAGGAACGTAAACCCTGTAGTATAAATTATCCGATAACATAGGCCCTTCGTGTAAAACTATATCATTCAAAAAAGGCGGATAATCGTTTCGTTCATTGATTTTAAACAAATTCTGATACAGATCATTCTTACCATCGGAAAACGATAAGTCAATTTCATTTTTAGTCGTATATCTGATTTCTCTCTGAACCTGGAACCGGTCATTATTCCACGATTTAATCGTTAATCCGAGCCTAACAACCGTTACCATTGATACATGATAATCATCCTGGATCACAAATTGATTGTCTCCATTTCTTGGTAAATAAATACGGACATTCAACTCACCGCTATCAGTTACCTTCATGGCTTTTTTCGTAATCTCCGCCTTTAACGAATTAGGTGTTCTAAAACGAAACAAAGAATATTTCCAGTTTAAACCGCTACCTGGTGTATACCACAAATAGTTCGGTCCGTTTACACCTGAAGAAAATGACATTTTATTATTTGCAGAATTATAAATATTCGACTCCGCCCGCGTAGAAAAAACCACATTATTCCCAACCAGCAGATCAATCCGGAAAGCTTGACGATAAAAATCTTCATTAAATTTCTGTCCGTTTGCCCGGGCATTAATTCTTAAGTCAAAATCAATATCAAATTCAAGAGGTCGACCATCCACCTGAGGAGAAACAAAAACCCTTTTCTCAGGCCGCAATTCAACATAGTCCTTTTCAAAACTTACAGGTCTAGAATAATGTTTATACACATTGAGATAAAACGGAGCCTTTTTATATTCATACGGAATTTCATTTTCCGGATGAACAAAATGTGATCCATCCAGAGCTTCACCAGACACACTTAAAAACATCGTTGCATCTTCCGAATCAAACATAATATCAGATCCTGCTTTATTAACCCAATTGCTAAACGGAACCTTGCTTTTCAAAGCCGGCCATTGTAACTGATCAAATTCATATTCTTCTGTTTTATACAGACTATCAGGCAAAGGTTCCAGCTCCGATCTTTCATATTCAACATTTAACTGAACCGTTTTGTATGGAGACTCAACAGAAACTCCCACACCTGGATTAAACAATGGATTTTTAACCTCTCTTAATAACGTTTCAGATCTCAAAAACACACCGAAATGATCATATACATCAAAGGTTAACAACTGATCAATCTTCTGTTTATGACCTAAAATATACCATTTCCCATTATAGGTAAATAAAGTCGCTGCAATAGCAGTCAGTAAATTTTCTAAAACTTCATAACAGCTGCTATAATCATAAGAATCACTACTCTCATTATATTTTGCAAAACATTCCTCAAAAATTTGAATATTTTTCCAACTATAAAAAGCATTAACAATCCCAGGCGCAAAATATATTTCCTGTTGAAGACCGGTTTCAAACAAACACCTGGCGATATAATCCAGCACACCCCGCGTTTTAAAAAACAAAAATGACTTGCTTCTAAGAGCGTCTATTCCATCAGTTGCCGTAAAATTCACAAAGAAACTTACGTTTTCATAAGGCTCATCATAAATATCCGGAAGAAGATAACCTTTCCACAGCAAAACACCACCTTGACGAGTATTAGGACTAACATCCCTTAATTCAATCAAAAAACGACGTTCCTCTCCACTAAGCAAATCCATGTATCGACCGTCTTCAGCCGTTTCATTCAACATATTAAACGTAAATTTAGAGCTCATAATTGAACCAAAACGAGACTCATCACCTGAATAATTTAAAACAGGACCGCCCATCTGGGTATACTTTTCAATTACCTGGAAGTCGTTATGCGTATCAATTATTTTAATTACAACATTTTCCATTATCCCGTTCTTAATTTTCTCTTATCAACCCGATTCAAAACAAGCCTTAAACTTTCACCGGAAACATCAAAACCACCTTGCAGTATAACATTTATCGGTTGATCGCTTGTAGCGGGCTGTATCAAATCTTTTAATTTGTTTAGCGGCGCAATAACCTCCGGATTATTAGCAGCGCCGGCATACTCTCCCATAAGCCCCAACGTTGGCCCCGAAACAATACCCCCATTTGCAAACTTTGGAAGAGAAGCAAAAGAGCTTCCTATAAGCGCTAACATTTCAAGCAAAAAAGCCGGAGTAGTAAATGCTGCAAGTGGTCCAGATGCTGAACCCGATTGAACAGCCCCTTTTATACCCTCAGACATAGCCGCCGCCTTATTCATTGCTATAGTCTTCAATATCAAAGGAACCATCTTACCTACAATATTCGCAACAACAGCAACACCACCCTGAAGCTTAGAAGTCATTGCTCCAAAAATTGAAGTAAAAGCATTTGAAATATTCTCTGCATTTGCCTTCAGCTGATCAGCTGCTTGAGTTACAGTATCAACACCTTCTACCTGAATTTTAAAAGTTGTTTCCAGCACATTAATCTCACCACTTAAGCGTTTAAATTCTTCAACAGTAATACCCGCTTGCGATTGCGCTTCTTTCAGCTTTGCGATATGGTAATCATACCATGCAACCGTATCCTGTTGCGGTTCTATATCAGGAGCTTTTGCAGGGGCTTGCGCTAAATCCAACGTCTTCTTATAAACCTCAATTTGCGTTTTAAGGTTTTTGTATGCATCTGACATCATATCAAGCTTAGAAACCTGCTCCTCCATCTGCTGGATTTGCGTAGTATACCACTCTTCAGAACCTTCAGTAACAGCTTTAGCAGGATCCTGAATACTTTCTAAAGTATTTTTGTAAACCTGAAGCTGTACACCTAAATTTTTGTAAGCTTCAGAAGTAACATCCAATTTCGAACGCTGTTCTTCCAGAGCCGTGATTTGTGCCTGCATCCATTTTTCAGAACCGATCACCCCAAGATCTTCAATCTTTTTCTTACTCTTCTTTGCCGCATCACCTAAACCATTCAATGATTTAGTATAATCCTCCGTTTCTTCAGAAATTGATTTCTGAGGACCGATTATCTTCGTCAACGTGGCAGCCAAAGCTTCCAGTTCAGCTTTTACAACTCCTGCATTTTTAGCCTGGGTTTTTGCCTGCTCTGCCGTAAATCCAACACCACTAGCCGACCAAACCGATTTCATTCTATTTCCAACCGTTTGCCAAACCGAAGGATCCGCTTCGTTGCTAGAGCCGATTTCTAACTCAACAATTCGTCTTTGAACTTCAACCAGTTTTTCTTCAGCAGCTTTAACCCGAGCGTTTTGAACCAATGATTTTGTATAAGCATCAGTTGCTTTCCGGGCCTTATCCGTTCCTATCGTTTCCAAAGTAAGTTTTCCAAAATGTTCATCCGATTTTTGAATCAATTTATTTAAAGCCCTGGTTCTTTCTTCATCAGAAAAAGCTTTATTTTGAGCTGTAGCAATCAACTTTCTTGTTTCAGCAATCTCACCAGCAACAGAAGAAGTCGCTCGTTTCGTCATTTCATCAAATTCCCGTTTCGCATTGGTCATTTCACCGAGCCTTGATTCCATCAAGACACCTGCAGCAACTAAAGCGGTTAAAGCCGTAACAGTAAGCGTTATCGGATTAGCAAGGAAAGCAGCGTTCATAGCTATTACCGCTGTACGAATTCCTTTAAATCCAGCTATAATATTTGGGACTGAAGCCATAAACGTCCCGAATACTACCATTACAGGCCCCACAGCTGCTGCAACTGCTGCAATACCAACAATCCATTTCTTCTGCTCGCTATCGGTAGCCATAACCTGCTTCATGTAGCCATTGACCACCGTAACTGCTTTTGTAAAATACGGAAGGATCACTGCACCGAATTGCGCTCCTACTTCTTTAAGACCCTCTGTAAAGACTCTGGTTTGATTTGCTGCAGAACCAAATTCCTTTTGAAAATCTCCATGCGCATTTTTAGTTTGGTTTAAAACAAACTGATAACGAAGCATAACCTTTTCATCCTGGCTCATTGCCTGGATCTTTTTATTGATACCCTGAGCATACGCAAACTGTTGTAAGTTTGCTTCAGTCATAATCACCCCGAGCATTTTTAAAGATTCGGTTTCCCCGGAAAAAATACCATTCAATGCCGTTTGAGCCTGATCCAAACCAATGTTTTTAAACGAAGCGATATCCCCCGCAAGTCCTACGAGTGTTTTAGACATCTCAGCCGCTTTAACCCTGGTTATACCCATTGACGTCCCCATATCTCCATACAAGGACAACATATCCAACGCAGCACTCTCCGAGATCCCGTAAGCCTCTAAAGTCGTCTGAGCAAATTTTTTGACATCATCTGACTGTTTTCCAAAAACAACTTCCGTTTTTTGTCCGGATTGCTCTAAATCGGAAGCGTATTTTGTTGCTGCCGTACCAGCAGCAAGCAAAGGAAGTGTAACATAAGTACTGATACCACTACCTGTACTTTTCAACTGCTCACCCTGTTTTGCAATTTGCTTTTGCGCTTGTTGCAACTTCGTAGTGAACTCTTTTAAATCCGCCTTAAAGCGGATATTTATCTGTGCTAAACTTGCCATCCTGTTCTACATTTGCATTCGCTTTCGATCGTCGCTGGTCCATTTTTTCCCAGAACTCTATTTGCTCTTGTAGTATTTTGTCCGCTTGCTCAGCTGTTGTAATTTCTTCTGATTCTAAAACAGGATTTTCTTCTTCCCAATCGAATCTAAACAAACTACTTGATGTTGAATTTTGATTTTTTAAATACGGTCTTAAAACCGCAAACATCAATTCCCTCACTTGAAGCCAGGAATTTTTGAAATAGTTATCTTCTTTTTGATTATACCCTACCTGGATATTGTAAAAAACACGAGGTGTAAGCGAATAAAAGTAATCATACTCTAAACCGATTACTCCCAACGCAAACACCTCGAGTTCATCAAATGTAGTTTCAACTATTTCGCCGTGTTCTTTTTTTTTGAAACAGCCTCTTCCTTCGGCTTTGGCATTGAATTCATAAATTCCTGAATCACTTTCACGATATTACCAGGATCGTTAAAAAGGAAATCCCCTGCATCTTTAACGTCTACATCATAGCCATTTAAAGCAGCCGCTTCAACAATCATTTCAGCCATTAAATCAATGGAAGAAAACAAATCTTCTTCTGCCTTAACACAAGCTTCCATAATTTTACTCAGAAGCACATCAAGACTACGAATCTGCCATTTCTCCGAAAGCACTCTCAAAAGTGAGTACGAAAAACGCAATTCAACTTCCTGTTCTTTAATAACCAACTTCATTACACAACCACTCCTTTCGTGAGATCTCCATCTCCTTTAAATGAAAAATCCCCGGAAACACTGTTACCTACTTCAGCTGTAATGTTTGAAGACTCAATAAATACCGTTCCGCTCAAGAGGAAATCTCCCGTTTCACCCGAGGTAAACTCAATATCAATCGCAGTTCCTGCTAACTGAAGAGCTAATAAATCCATGAAATCCGTTTGAGTAGACGAAGTCGGCTTATCTGCAACTAGTGCAGAAGTTGTAATACTCCAATCGTAATTTCCCGGAACAGACTTCGTCCCGTTTGTGTCTTTTGTCGCGATACTTTCCAATGTTGTAGACACTGAAAGCGCACAACTCGTTGCATGAAATAACGTTTTACCTTCAAAAGAAAAACGCACATTTTTACCTCTATAAATCTGACCTGCCGCCATTTTACTTTGTTATTTTAAAATTAATTTCTGAATAAACACTCATGGTTTCAGACTCAAAATCAGCATTCGTATTTACGAAATCCCAATCCGTACCTTCAACCATTTCTTTCAAAACATCACATGTTTCGAAAGCTTCAGTGACCATATTAGCATCAAACCAAACCGTCACATTCGCCAGGTAACCACCCGCGTCCTTTGTTTCAGGAACAACCTCACCGAAACGATAAACAGCAAAGGGAAAAGAAACACCTTCCTTTGCCACTAATGGATAAATACGATCACCCACCACATTCAATAATCCAGGATTGCTTTTCAACACCTGAACTATCATTTCAGACACTTCTATCATGATGATAATTTGTTAATACGTCGTTGAACGAACTTTGTAAACTTTGCGACCGCATCAGCTGTTACTTTACCCTTAGTTTCTTCATAAGCTGAAGTAAGAAACGGATTACCCTTCACGCGCTGCGCGGTTCCCGCCTTATCCAACCTTAAAACCTCCGGACGCCGTTTATTTCGGAACCGCTTAAACTTACTTGCTCCCGATTTATGAACATTATTGTAAATGTTATGACCGTCGTGGACCATGTGCCCATACCAACCTTTGTTTTTACCTTTGACCCGGGGACCAACTAACACAGTAGGATTTTCTTTATTTTTCCCTCTGATAAGACCCAACGAGTTTTTTAAATTTCCCGGTTGAATCACAACCCCTCTTGCCTTATGCTTTTTTTTAGCTATTGGTGCTTTTTTTTGTGCAATCACCAGAGTAGGCTTCGCAACTTGATTAAGGATCGCATAAATTTCTTTTCTTTTGTCCTTATCATCCGCAAGCTTCAAGATCTGAGCTCTTAAATGCTCAAATCCTTCAACATCAATTCCGATACTATTCATAAACAATACATTGAAGTTCCAAATAATCCCGACGACCGATCTGCTTAACATGCGTAACGTTGTATCGCTGCCCTTCATAATCAACCTTAAGCTTATTTTCCAGCTGATTTAAAATATTCCGATAACGAACGATAAAATTCCGCTGAGTACGATGCAGAACCTTTCCTTCTACTTCCTCACCACCGCCCGTTTCGCTTACCTTTGCCCAAGGTTGACACACAACCACTTCCTGAGGCTTTTCCTCACCGATTGAGTTTTGGATCATATCTTCCCGATAGATTGTTATACGCCGATCCAATTGACCGATAAAAGGTTTTAAATCCGCCATTTTCGATAACTTTTAATTAAAGATTTCGCTTTTGTAACTACCAAAGCCGGGCTGTTCTCACGACGCTCGTACGCATCAGCTACAATTAAAAAAACCGCTTGCTTAAAGACCTTTGGAAGACTGGACTGATCATACCCTTGCTTGATGTAAACAATCACTTCGATAACCCCGGAAGGAACCTCACGATAATGAACCTGAATAAGTTCGTCGCTCACTTTCAAAACTTTGTAAGCCTCAGAAGGCAACAGGACAAAACCACCATCTTCAGAAACCTTATACTCGATCTTTTCGACTTCATCATTCACCGCCTTTCTTTCGAATGTAAAATCCTGCATTTTATCCGAAGTATAAACCGTGGTTTGAACCGACAACGGTCGCTCTATAAAATCAGAAATCTGTTCACAAGCTGAATCGATGTAATCCTGAATCAGCTCATCGTCGTCGGTATAATCAGATTCAATCCGCAGGTGCTTTTTGACTGATTCCAGTGAAACCAGATCGATATTTTCTTTTATTACTTCTTCCTGCATACTTAAATTTTTAAAAACAAAAAGCCTTTCCCATTTACGAGAAAGGCTTTTTTACTAACCCAAAAAACTATAATTATGAAAAAAATTATCGCACGTATTCAGCGTATTTCGCTTCAACCAGTTCATCTGCCTGGTTCGCTTCCAAGAATACTTCTTGCCCTACATTATAAGGCAACAAATAACGCCCTGCCGGTGATAAGACAAACCTAATTTTCACCTCTCCTTTTTTATTTTCGGTTCTAAGTGTTTTCGAATCTGATTCAACACTTGTTAACTCAAAAATTTTAACATCTTGCTCACTCCGAACCTTTTTCAAAAATTCAACATCTTTTTTAAGATCCTGATTTTCCAACTTCAAAGATTCGAGCTCTTCAAGCAGTTTACCATGCCCTGAAATACACTTTGTAGCCTCTTCAATAGTAACACCAAAAGCTTTTAAAACTTCAGACGCAAAATCAAAACCGGCAACTTGTGTATCGACCGTATTCTCAGCAGATGCACCTTCCGGTGCATTTACTGCCTTTTCTTTTTCTTTTTCTTTCCCTGACATAGCTTAATTTTATGTAGTTGAACCTTTGATCCACTTGTTAACAGCAAACGCTTTTTCGTTTACCACATTAGAATCAGTATACGTATTAAACACAAAACGTGTTGAATTCGAAAGATCCGCTGAATAAGGATTCGCCTGAATATTTAAAGATCCCCACTGACCCATAAACAATTCTTTCCAATCCCCGAAAATTACCGGATATACATTGGTTAATAAAGGAACCAGTGAAGATGAAATCGTGTTCATTCCGTCAATTCCGTCTTTGTCTAACAAAAACAACCCAGATCCAGCATCTTTTTTAATTGATTTTAAGGCAGCTTTTACTTTAGGATGAATCAAATATCCTAGAGAAGTGTCACCTGCATTATTTTCCTCAATCAAACCTTGCAATTCAACCAACTTTTCCCAAGTCGCAACGACTGCAGCTGTATCATCAGCTAAATTAATATTTGTCATTTGAAGCAATCCTGTAGGCTGATTACTCGTTCCAGTCCCGTTTATTGCACCGGCCTGAACAACCGTACCTAAAGCATTTCTCAACTCTTTCGCGATCCAAGCTTCTACATCCGTCGACGACTGAAGTAACAAACGGTTTGAAAGATCAACAGCCCCAGCAACTCTTTTAGGTGATAACTTTTTCCCACCGAATTTTTGCTTTTGCGGAGTGATTGTATCAACCTCTCCCATATACGCCATGTTAAAAGCATCCGATGAAATAAGTGGTAAATCTCCTCCTTGTAGTCCCATAAAAAAAGTAGCCCCCAATTCTTCTAAAAACAATTTAGGTCGTAAACCTTCAACCATTTTTAGATCTTGATCCTGAACCAAAGCACCTCCATACTCACCACCATCTTGAGAAACAGTTTGTTGAGCCGCTCGTTCCACAGCACGTAAAGGAATAGCAAAAGCGGTATCTTCAGGAGTTGAAACACCCGCTGCTCTATTCTGCTCCAAACCGATTTCATGCAGTTCTTTTGCAGCTCCTTCTAATTTATAACCTTCTTTAGAAGCCAACGAACGCAAAACCTTTGACAAACTAACTCTTTCTGCAATTTTATCAGTCTCCCTTTGTTCCGGAGAACTACCAGGAGCCGGAACACGCGAACCTCCTAACCCAGCTGCATTTCTTTCGATTGTTTCTATACTTTCGGCATCAGCGATCTTAGATTCAAAATCTTCAACCTCTGTTTGCTTGGTTGCCAACTCTGCAGTTTCTTCAGGAGTTAAATCCCTGTTTTCGCTTTTTGCTTTGTCTATAATAGCCTTTTGAGCCCTAATAACAGCAGCTCGCTGCTGTCTTAATTGATCAGATTTTTTCATCTCTTAACAATACTTATTTTCGTTAACCTTTACCTCCCAGGCCGCAATTGCGCGGACCTCTTTTTTTTCTCCTTCAGGCTTTTTTAATGAAGTCCTGATTTCTTCAATACTTTCTATACTTCTTTTCAACGCGTTCCTTTGAGAACCTACTGGTACTATTGAAAATTCTAACAATTCATTTTGACTAAAATATATTAGATCTTCATCTTCTCCTTTTGAAGCATCTCCAAAACGCGCATAATGCGGAAGCGCTCCGATAGAAGCCATTTTCAAGGTACCCGCAACTACCTTACGAAATACCTTATCTGCCAATTCATTCAAATCAGCAGTTTCAAACGTAACCCTACCTATTAAACTTCTCCCTTCCACAAACACTTCCCCGGTCCCTATTACGAGGTCCGGATCCGGTGTTGTTGAATCATGAAGATATAGAACAACATTATTTCTGTGATAATGCTCTAAAATCCACGAATCAATATCCCAGACTGTGCCATGTCGATCAGGCGTATCATCTGCAATAACAAATTCAACCTGCCTGTTCGCAATCATTTCTTCAGTAATAGCCCTAATAGCTACCTGCCTTGTCAACACTTCACTCATCTGCTTGTTCTTCTTTTTTGTTCATTTTAATTGTGTGCGACAACAACTCCATATTAACCGGGTTTAACGGCTCATCAAGACCTTCAATCGGATTCATATCCTCAAGACGCCTTACCTCGTTTCGGGTGAATGTTCCTGAATAGATCATTTTGACATAAAAGTCGCTTTGCGATCTTGAATCCCCTCGAAGCATCCCTTTTTCATTGAACTTCACATAGTCCTCAAAAGGATGATCTTTAGGAAACAATTTTCGTTTCAGTTCCGATTCGATTTTCTTAGCCCACCCCATCAAGCAATCAACCACATATTGCGTGTTTTGCTGTTCAAGAGTAGAAAAATTCGAATCCACCAGGCTCTTTAATTTATGTAAAGGCATATTAAGCCAACGGGCAATATCTTCGATCCCGAAACGACCGCTTTCGATAAACTGAGCCTCTGCTGGCGTAATGCTTATTGATTTGTATTTCATTCCAAAATCCAAAGCAGCCACCTTAATAGGCCCCGGCTCACTCATTCGTTGTTTAAATCCGTCAACAAGACTTTTCTTGTTCGTATTTGTTACTTCACCATCAGCTTCCAAAACGCCGTAGCCTAACCCACGTTTAGTATAAACATCAGCTGAATATTTCTTACTATCCAGTTGAACTCCTAAATCATGCGCCGCGTACTTAATTACCGAAACTCCTCTTACCCCGTCCAACGTAAACCCCTTTAAATGGAGAACATCCGCACTAAGCAATACTTCATCTTTATAGACGTAGTACAGCTTCATGTTTTTTTTAATTACATCAACTTCCTCGTTGTTTTCCAGTATTTCAAAGAACTCTTCTTCGCCGGCTTGATTCCTGTGTATCTTGACAATCGTTTCACCCTTCAGAATCATTTTAATTACGACAACACGCCAAAAATCAAAGGCAGTCATTAATTCATTTGGAGCAACTTCCATCAGGTAATTAGCAGGATGCTCAATTCGCTCCCGGGAATCCCCGGTTTTCCTGTAAACTCCTTTTGGAAGCTTTGCGATGTCAGTTGACAGTTGATCAACACCGTTAAAGAACGCAGACAAGGTTAATGATGATTTGGGTGTTGCGATGCTCTTTCCATCAGGTCCGGCAAATCCGAAGAAGTCCATAAATCCCGATGAATTTCCACGAGCACCGAAATTGAAAATTTCTCCTAATATGCTCATTGCCTTTATCTTTTAGGTAAAATTACTTTAAGGCAATAGCCCGATTATGGAGCATTGTTCCATTTTTTTATAAACAAAAAAGCCAGTGAACTTTCACTGGCTTTCATCTTGCACTAAAGCAACGACCGAATCGAATAATAACACCGTAAAGGTCTACATACTTAAATGTTATTTTATGGAGCATTGTTCCATTTTTTAAATTTTATTGTATAAATAGATTATTCGAGCCATAATAAAAAACTCAAAAGCCATCAATACATAAACAATGATTTCTCTTGAAATATGCTCGTTTATAAATCTTAAGTTAAACAAGAAGCTTGTTACAAACAATAAGACCACTCCCAACATCACCACCGTCAGGTTGAATAAAAAAATTTTTAAATCACTCATAATTATTATAGATTATCTGTTTGCCTTTCGAAATGAATCATAACTTGAATAGCGAAACTCTCCCACCAGCTCAAAGTATAGATTATTTAAATACTCAAAAGCATCCTCTCTTGTTTTATGTTCATTGCAAATTTTAAAATAGTACTGATAGAAACCGCCTCTTTTAACCAAAAGACGAATGAGATCTAATTTCTTTTTCAGTTTATCGTTTTCGGCCTGCACGGCTATTTCGAGGTTTTCCATGATTACTAAGCTTTAAAGGTTTTTTTGTTATTATCGAGTTCAAATGTAACGCAACGTTATGTCGTTACATCGGACGCGCTTAGTATATAACATTTGGAATTTTGAAAATATTTTGTAAGAGTTAAACTAATACTTTAAACATTTGATTTAATTTTTTGATAAATAGCCGAACAATACTCAATTTGATAATAACAGTCAGCTAAAGCGTTATGAGCTTCCTTTCTCGGAATCAGTTTCCGGACTTCAGGAGCCAGGTCCGACAACGTCCTTACACAACGCTCATCGTAATAATTCCAGGGAATTTCCTCACCAATCAATTTAAAGGCGTTTGCCATAAGCCCAAGATCGAACCTCGGACCGTTACCCCAGAGAATCTTTTTTTCTCCCTGCAGCCAATATTTAAATTCACTCAAAACCTCTTTTATAGGTTTCGGATCCTCAAACATTTCTTTCATCTGATCCTTACTCTGGCCCATCCACCAGACAAGCGTACCCGTATCGATTTTCATTCCGATATCAATAGCAGACTGAAGATCTATTTTTTGATAAAACGTCCGACCGGTTTTACCGGATTGAAAATCAAACTCAACAGCAGCGATACTCATAATAACGCTGTTACTGTTGGTTCCTAACGTTTCAATGTCTAACATTACGTTTTCCATAAGAACGATCCCATCCCTCAATTTCAATTTGTCTTTTTCTTTCCGCAGCAATTAATTCTATTCCTGTTTCCATTTCTTTTAGCCGATTACTACAATCGGGAAGTTTTAAAATTTGACTTTTAATTGTTTAACTGATTTTTCAATTACTGTATATCCATTTTTTTTATTTCCGACAATAACTACATCATCAAAAAATTCATTCATTGTTTTACCACTAAGCCACCACTGAATTGCTAATTCAGCATTTCCCTTTGTCACAACAGAAAGCTTCCACTGAGGATTTGCCTTCATCCCTTCATTTATAGCTTTAGTTATATTCACCAAGATTTTAGGATAAAGAATAAACTCTTTCTTTCTTGTTTTTAGCTTGACTAATGGACATCCAACACACCCAAGCCTTGTTAACCCAACTTTCTTTGCTTCTTCATAATGAGGCGAAATAATTATATTTCGAAACTTTATATAATTCCAAACATCTAAATCTGTCCAATCATATATGAGATAAACATGTTGCGCTCCTTGCTGCCATTTTCGGCTATCGCACTGCACATAATCCCTCCCTTTCCTGTTCTTACTTTCGGCAGACCTAACACCTTCAAAAACCATTCGAGCAACGGAAGCATATTCCTTCAGATATTCACAACAATACCTGTTTAACCTTGTTGGTAAACCTTTACGGCGGATTAATTGATAAAAGGTTTCATTTGGTTGAAGAATTTCAGTATGTGGATAATTCATTTTTAAATGCTGAATGGTCCCAGGAGGATCAAGTGTCGTATTCGTATGATACGAATAATAATTAATACCTGATTTCTTAAGGAGAAAATCAACTACAGCAGAATCTTTACCCCCACTATTTCCTGCATACAAATTTTCTTCAGTTGCTGAACGTATAGCCCTAATAAATCGCAAAGCCTTTTCTTCAAGCTTCAAAAGCCGTTTAATTTCAAAATCTGAAAACATAATTCCCTGATATTAATTACACATAAATTTCATCTTGATCTTCACTATATTTGTCTTTTTTCTCTTCTGGTGACAGGGAACCGCCCAAGGCCATAATAGCGCAAATTATACCGTCAATACGTCGTCCGTTGCGGTTACTCTGCCCCTTATGCACTTTCACATTACCCGAAGCATCTTCCACAACCACACATCCGGATAACATCCAGGTTAAAACTGGATTTCCGTCATGTTTGATTTTACCATCATACACTAGCTTTTCAAATTGCTTGGTAGGAAAACTGATATTGCCTATTGCCTGGCTGAAGTAGGAAACTTCCATTCCTTTTTTAGTCAGATTCTGCGCCATAGATTCACAGTTCCACTGATCAGCTTCAATCCGTTTCACATTTAAAGGCCGATAATTCTCAGTGATATAAGCTTCAATTTCTTCGTAATCAGCTGTTGCGCCAGGTGTTTTAATAATATACCCGGCAGCAGCCCAGGCTAAATAATCAACACGATCATCTTCCGACTTTCTCCGAATAGTTTCTTCAGGACAAAAAATAAAAGGTTTTATATACCGGTCTCCGTTCTCATCCGGCTCCGATAGAGCGAGAAAAACAGTTAAGTCTGTAGTAGTAGAGAGATCCAGACCGGCAAAGCTGCCAAACTTTTCGAATTTATCCATCGGGATTTTATCAACCTTATTGCGTAACCATATTTCACGAGGAATCCAAATCGTAGGAGCATCAACCCACATATTCAAATGCTTTGTTTTGAAATTGGGAATTTTAGAAGGCTGATTGATTGCTTTGGTAAATTCAGTACGGATCCCTTCAATGTTTAGCCCTTGGTTAAGCAAAGGATTTGATTTGAACCAGTTGTTTTCGTCCTCCCAATCGTCACCATCATCCAAATCATGTATCATGATCCAAAGCCTATCGTCGACTTTATCACCGTTGAGAACTTCCAAAACTGCATCCTCATAGTTTTTGCATACGCTCGCCAGGTTTACCCCGGCCGTCGTTATGTGATACGTAATAGGCTGCAGCCTGTTAACCGATGAAGATTCAAGATTTTCCTTTACCGCATCAGATGAATGCGCGTGATACTCGTCAATAATGGATAAGGCCGCGTTAATTCCGTCCTGAGTCTTACTATCACCACCAAGCGCCCGCATTGAGCTTTGCGTTTTGACAAACTTAATTTCCGTTTGAAGACACGAAAAACCCATTTTCTTTAAAGCCTTATTCGCAGGCGGGCTTTCAATAAATTGCCGGGCCTGCGTCCAGCACAACTTTGCCTGCGCTTCTTTCGTGGCTCCAACGTAAATTTGTGCCTCCATTTCCAAATCAAAGCTCATGCAAAACAAAGCCAGCCCGGCCATTTCAGCTGTCTTTCCGTTTTTCTTCGCCCGCTTGTCATAAACGGTCCGTATCCTGCGGGTACCAGTTTCCGTGTGGATCCATCCAAACAGGTTGTACATTGTAAAAGCCTGAAAAGGTTGAAGGTGAAACGGCTGCCCGGCCATTGCTCCCGTGGTGTGGTTCAAGAATGTAGGAAAGAATTTTAGGATCAGCATCCCTTTTTTATGGTCCAGATGATATCCGCTTCCGGGCGCTTCATCAATCCATTTGTAAAACCGCTCAACAGCGAGTTTTATTTTTTTCCCGGTTTTTATTTCACCGCTCCGAACCTTTGCAGCATACTGAAAGGCCGGAGAATTCAGCATTTCAGTAGTCAGTTTCATATCCTATCCGTGATGCTTTAAAAACTCCGAGAAAATATCCAGCTGCTGCGGATCTGATTTTATATCTGTGAGCTTTGCACGATCCTTGAATGAGAATCCGAAATGCTTCGATATCTCGTCGATATCCTTCAACATTTTTTCCCTCAAAGTGAAATGAACCGAAACGTTTGCAGCACCACTTTTAAACACCTGGATTAAACCACCATCATATCCGAGCGTTGAGATCTGCTCTTCAGCTTGCAAATAATAATCAATACTTTGGGCCAACCGGTGAAGATGAAACAAATCCGTTTTTGTAAGCTTGTTACTGCTTACAAGCTGATCACCGTAATATCGGTACCAAAATTTTTGATCTTTTGTTAAGTTAAACTTTCCGATCGGCGCCGGAAGTTTTGTTATTATTTCGTAGAGGTCGTTGTTTGCCTGTTTTGTTTCCGGTTCTAACCAGTCACCACCTTTGTGAACAACTTCCATAAACAATAATTTTAATATTAAGACCTTACCCCCCCTCCCTAAATTTCAAGGCTGAGTAAAAGTCAAGTTAATCAGCGATGTACGCCCGGTAGGGACGTCCGAAATTTACCCCCCTACCTCTAAATGTTAATTTTTTTTTAACATTTTATAGATTAAAAAAAAGCGGTTATTTATCTCTTGCCGACTTACTATCGTGACACTTCTTACACAAGCTCTGAAGGTTATCCATGTTGTAACCGTCGCCACCTTTCTTAACAGGCACGATGTGATCAGCAACATTCGCTATAGCTGTTTCGCCTTTATCTTCACAATGTTTGCACAACGGAAACTTTTCTAACTGAAGCTCCCGGAGTTTCCTCCATTTGCGCCCGTTGTAATCAAAGTCATCATGCTTACGGGTACGCTCGAACGGTTTACGTTCAGGAACCCAGGGACGTTTAACCCTGTTTATTCTATTTGCCATAACTCTAAGATTGAAATATACTTTCATCAACATTCGAATTAAACGGCACAGGACCGTTATAACCGCTAACATTTTCAACTGATACATTCGTGTAGCGATTATCATTCAATCCACTCTCAGGCGAATAATCCATGTACTTCGTACGGTTACCATCATACCATAAACCAACGGTACCAAGCCCGCCGCTCCTGTTCTTTGCTACAATAAACTCCGAATTCTCCCCAGGCCCCAACAGTTCATCATCAATACTTAACCCATAATACTCTGCCCGATAAAGAAAAGCTACAACATCCGCATCCTGCTCAATATCTCCCGATTCTTTCAAATGATGAAGCGCAGGACGTTTTAACGATGACTTCTCAACCTCACGGCTTAATTGCGCCAGACCTATCACCGCGATATCCAACTCTTTCGCTAAAGCTTTTAACCCTTGAGTAACCCTTCCTGTTTCCGTACGAATATCCTTTCCTGCTCCTGCTGATAGCTGAATGTAATCTACAATCAATAATTTGATATTGTGCTTACGCTTAAGCAAACGAGCTTTTCTTTTTATCTCGTTAATACCAAGAGCCGGACGATCATCGATGTGTATGTTATATTCAAACATCTCACTCGTAACCCGGTGCAGCGTATTAAAATACTTTTGGTGTTCAAAACCGTTAAGAGTAAGCTGCTTAAGATGAAGGCTGCTGTTAAGCGCTACTGCACGAGTAGCCAGCTGCACTGCACTCATTTCAAGAGATATAAAACCAACACCGTGACCCGCTCGTGCAGCAGATATCATGCTACTGCCTACAAACGCAGTTTTTCCCATTCCCGGACGGGCACCGATCACAATAAACTCCCCACCTTTCCATCCTCCAAACATTTTATTCAACTTCGTAAACCCGGTTTCAATGCCAATCAAGTCATTTTCGCCTGCATTAGTAAGCATTTCAACGTTCTTTGTCACTTGCAGTAAACTATCCTTCCAGGTCAGATCCGATTTACCTGTTGCCAGGATATCGGTTAAACGAGTAGTCTCGTTATCAAAATGATCCAAGAGCGCCAAACTGTCGGTTCCGTCGTCGTAACACATCCTAATGGCTTCGTTGCTTACTTCGATTATCTTTCGTTTGATGTAATACTGCATTACAATCCGGGCCCACACTTCAACGTGTGCAGATGATACAGACAACTGCGTCAGTTCAATCAAATAAACCACATCGACCGTAACCCGCAAACGCTTCAATTCTTCATCCACGGTCAGCATATCAATCTGTTCATTTCTGTTTGACAAGGAAACAATTGCTTTAAAAATATCCCGATGCTGTTGTTTGTAAAATACTTCAGGATTAGTAAAAACCCCAAACACATCGTAAGTACTTGCCGGATACGTCAACAATGCACCCAGAATATTCTTTTCAATATCGACCGCTTGAGGCGGAAGTTTTGCACTGGTTAAGTCAGCCATAGTTTAATTAAATTTCAAATCGCTTTCGCGACGGGTTATTATTCTGGATCTGTACATCAGAAGAAAATTGTCTCGCAGAGTACTTGTTTTGGTTTTCAATCCAGCGATTAAAAAAAAGCTGTGCCCTCGCATTGATAATTTTAGAACTGTAGTCTAAATTTTCTTTATCGAAAGTCAAATTAAAATCTGCTTTTGCTTTTTCGAAATCAGATATTTTAGATCGATATTTCATCATCAAACTTTCAAATTCTGAAGCATGAAAATCTTCTAAAAAATTGAGCGCGTTCCTCTCTCTATTTGTATTATTAATACTTGTATTATTATAGTTCGGTTTTCCGAATACCCCTGTTCGGTTTTCCGAATACCCTAATTCGGTTTTCCGAATACCCAAATTCGGTTTTCCGAACACCCCTGAGACAACCCTTAGCACACGTTTTTTAATTGATTTTCCATCATCAAAAACATGCTCAATAGTGATCATTTTTTTTGCTTCCAAACTCTTAATAATTTCAGTGCATCGACTTTTAGACAAGTCAAAAAAATCAGAAAAATGTGCATTGGAAGCAAAACAACCTTGCTCATTATCCAATGAATCTATTTCAACCAGAAACAATTTTTCCATTACTGTCAGGTTTTTATTCAGCCAGATTTCCGCAGAAACCCAAACCCCTTTAAATGCTCTTTCCATAAGCTTACCCGCTATTTTCCAAGCGTTCAATTTTATTTTGTTTATACTGAACAATTCTTTTTAGCCGCTCAATTTCCGTTTCCTGCTCCAGATATCTATCCAGAGCAAAAAACAGAATTTCCGGCACGGTTTTAAACCCGGTTAGACCCTGAGCCTTTTCCAGATTCTTTCGTTGTTGTGAACTAAAGCCACGGATATACGTGCTGTTTTTAATCATCGCTATTGATTTGTATACTTTTTATGTACATGTTTTCAAAATGTAGATTTTTCAACAACATGTCAAGCTGTTTTTAATACTTCACGATAACGCTCACGTATAACGTTAAGATTATTGTTTACTAAATCTATTATCTCATTATGCCAGGGCGTCACTTTATTCTGAAGTCCCCGAGCCTGTATGACTTGCATTTTAGACAATGAAAATTCCACCGTCTCCAAAGGCCGCCCATCAAGTTTAGCAGAAAGCAGCAGAGAATCTGCTTTCTCAAAATAACGATTAGCATAAACACAGTGCTTGTGAACATCTGCTTCTTCAATAACATCTTTTACGGATTCAATCACCTTAACACATAGATTTTCTTTAATAAAACAGATGCCGAAAAATATTCCTTTTGATTTAACATACTTCTTTTGATCTTCTACCAACTTCTTTTTCCGCTCAGTTAAAGCATTTTTTAGATCAACTCCCGTTTTTTTAAAAACCAGTTTATCATGCTGGATCCTTAAATTATCAGGACACACAAATTTTGCGTTATGTAAATCCTTTCCGAAAAAACGCAGTAAGTTCAGATAATCAAAATACATTGATGCATCAGAAATTTTATATTTATTCCTGATGCAGATTTTCAATGCACCAAAATGATCTATAACCTCCTGGCTGTTCCTGTGACTACTTCCATAATGTTTTAAAACACTATACATTTTAGCTTTCCACAACGTTTCGAACATTGGATTGGAAAGCAGTTCTTCAAAAATCATTCGAGGGCTTAAATTATGCAAAGCGCCCCTATAACCATTTCGTTTTAAAGCCGGTATTATTTTAGATTTGGTAAAGATCACCTTCGTGTGAAGATGATAGCTAGACGCAGCGTGCTTAGAACGAAGTTCAAAACCACCTCCCCAAGCATCATAATATCTTGAAGTTTCAAATAACCCAACTATTTCACTTTGTCCTTTTTCATTTACAAATACCTGGTAAAGTTCAATCATATAGTTATCACAAGGTTTACTAACCTTATACGACCCATAAACCATAAACACCCGCAGTATTTGAAAGCCTTTAAAGGCGGTAATAACCGAGTAGTATGATCGGGCCTTAAATGTACGCTCACGTGTAACTCTAACCTCTAACTCACGATTACAAGCTGGGCATTGCACCCCTATTAGCCGCATATCAAAAGCGTTATGCCATCGGTGCCCGCAATCCAAACATGAATAAATCCCTGCTTTAGTAAAAACAGAAAAATGAGGCAAACACTTATCAAAACCGTAATTCTTTTGCTCTTCTGTTATTGCTGGCAGTTTACTACTTACTTCAACTACCAGCCGTTGTAGAGCTGTTTTCGGCTCCATGACTAAAACAAACTAATTTGTTCAACACTATTATCACCGGCCTTATGCTGTTTCTTCTTTATAAGCTTTGCCTTTTGTTCTTCTACAGCCTTATCAATAGCTATCTGTCGAGCTTTTTCTTTCTCAATCTCAGTAAGTTCTATCGTATGGTTAACCACAACTTTAGCACTTATTTTCTTCCCCGACTTCACTTCATCCTCATCGTAATAATGAACTGCCATTCCGAATATTTCATCATCAGCAAATCCAACACAACCAGAAGCTTTAACCTGGTTCAAAATATAAGTGATGCAATCATCAATATTTTTGTTCGGCTTCTTTAACGTTTCACCAAACAAAGGATCATTTACCGCCAATTGCTGCAAATGATCACTAATTACTTTTTTGAAATGATCTGTTGTTTTCATATCATTCGCATTTAATTTGTTATTATTTCGTTTCAATAATTGTCGTTGCTTTTTTTCCGATATGTCAAAGAACGTTATAGGACCACTGTTGCATCGAAAGCAAGTTCCTATTTCAAAACCAGCGGCCACTTCATTACTCCTTACGCCAAGAGCACTGAGTTTTGAAGTAATTAAACCCTTTCATTGAAGAAGGATGTACATTTTCAATTTCAGATATCGTGTAAACACTTTTCAGATTACCTGAATCAACATATACCGAATCACCCACTTGCAACTCAATATTTTTTGCTACCCTGAAATTTGTTTGAGTGTTTTTTTTTAATCTCTTATCCGGATTCGTTTCCCATATCATCAGGGCAACTTCTTTATTATCCATTGCGTAATTCATAATCAAAGTATTTTAGATTTGTTCCCTTGCCAGGATTCGAACCTGCATGATTTATAAGCTAACCGATTTGTTTTCGCAGTCTTATTGTCTTTGCTGTTACTATCCAGTGATCGTGCTGCAATCTCAACCCCGTATACTGAGTTTAGCGTCTACCAATTCCGCCACAAGGGACCGCTTATGTTTGTTGTTATTTCTAAGCAGATTCAAAAGACAGAATCCTGTTACTCCACTCAATCACTTCTTTCGGATCATTAACCCCGATCCAAACAAAATGAGAACCGGTAAACAAGCAAATTCCACTATTAGAAGCCGTTTGACCAACAAGCAGACAAGGAACTTCATCTTCATTCAAATCAAACTCCTTTGCAACATCCTCTTTGATCAGATCGTACTGATAAAAGAACTCAGGATCATCGTTATCCAGCTTTTTAAAACCGAGCGGCAAAAAACGACTGTCGTTCTTTTCAAAGAATTCCTTCTTATCCATAATCAAGTATTTTAAATTTGATCCTCCGGCAGGATTCGAACCTGCATAAGCGCCGTATTTTGCGTTATCTTTTCAGCTCTGGAAACAACCAGGTCGCCAAATAGTCTTCCAATTCTACTTCAGGAGGAAAATGTTTGTTGTTTACTTATTTTGCTTTGCAGCGAGCTGCTGCATGAACACCTGAATAACTTCACGAATGTGTTTTGGTTCTTCTTTTCTCATAATACTTTTTGATTTGCCGGTAGTTATACCAAACTACCTCGATTAACAGCGGGGCCAAAACAACACAACCCCAAAAGACACAGATTAAAAAACCTTTCAGCATAACATTTGATTTTTAGTTTATAAATATCCCAACCGAACTAGCGCGCTCGTCATGATGTACACCTGGTTATTCTTTTCAGATTTATACCATTCACCTTCTCGGATTGTTCCGCTTTTAATCCAGCGTTGCAACGTGCTTTTACTACGATGCTTTAAAATTTTAGCATCAAGTATTTCCTTCAGATTAGCATGTTTCTTTTTTCTCAAATTGGCCCGCTTTACTTGCAGATCAAATTCAAGGTTCCCAACAAATTCAGAAGCCTTTCCAATCACCAAACCTTTTTCGGACAACATGTTCAAAAACTCGTCAACCGGAACTACGTTAATTGCACTACTCATAACTTATTGGCTAAAATTTCTAGTTCGTTCAAAAACTTCAAATTGCGGAACAACCAAAAAAGAATCAATTTTTTAGTATCGGCTTCATTGTTTAATTCAGGATGACACAAATGCACAATTTCTAAGAATTTCTTTTGCGTATTATAACCCTTATGCTTAAACTCATTCACAACCCAAACAGCTTTCGCTTGTTTATTAATTCTATCATCCTTTGGAGTTAAAACAATTGTTCTCATGTAAAAATCTTTAAAAACAATGCACAATATTTGATAATCATTGGTACAAAATTTGTACATTCACACATTATTATTGTGCATATAAATTCCATATGTCAAATATATGCACAATATTTTACATTAAACAAATAAATTGCACAATATTTTACATATTTATCCACAAACAAAACTAATTGCCTGTAAATGAAAGGATTAGAAATAAAAGAATTGCGTGAAAAACTTGGAATGACACAAGAAAAACTTGGATTATTGATCGGAGTTAGTAGAAATACTATTATAAACTATGAAAAAGGAGGTAAAATCCCAGATTCAAAACGTGAAATATTAAGCAAGATTTTAACCAACAATGCACAAAATAATACACAAGAAAATAATAACGATGTAGTTTTTGATACTGGTTTTGATAAAAAAATAGCTGAACACGAAGAAAAAATAAGGGAGATTCAAAAAGAAATTTTAAAATGGGAAGAAAAAATTATTCAAGATCCTGAAAAAAAAGCTACTTACGAAAAATACATAGCTAGTTACGAGGAAAGAATTTTCTTGTTAAATGAAATAATTAACCTTACTTTAGAAGCAAAGAAAGATTTTTTAGAAAATAACGACGATTAATTAAAGTAAAATGAAAAAAACACTACTATTCATCACATTTACCTTAACTACAACTATAAGTAACGCTCAATTAAAAATTAAAGCAGGAACAAATATTTCCTCTATTACAGGTCACACTAATGTTAGTTTTTCCCAATCAGAAAATTACAGATTCGATTTTAAAGACAGTACAAAATCAAAAGTTGGTTTTTACGCAGGAATTGGATATAGCTTAAATATAACTGAGCACATTGGCTTTTCACCTGAAATAATTTACAACCAAATGGGAGCAAAAGCTGATAACTATATAGGAGATAGCAAAAGTTCATTTTATAAAAACTATATTTCACTTCCACTTCTTTTTGAATATCGCTTCCTAAAAAAATTTAAGTTTGGGATTGGACCGCAAATTGACTATTTATTAAAATCAACGTACAAAAACTATTACAGAAACATTCCAGATCACCTTCAAAATTCCTTAAATAAAGAAGGTGATGATACCGAAATGTTTGATAAAATCAACTACGGACTAACCGCCGGAATTTCGTATGATATTTTGGGATGTTTAAGCATTGAAGCAAAATACTACATAGGACTTAATAACTCATACAATGAAGATAAACTTCCCAAATTCACCAATGCCACAACAACGGCTGAAATGAAGAACAGACTTTTGCAAATAGGAGCTGCTTATAAGTTTTAATTAATAAAAAACACTAATCATATCACTTATGGATAACAATATTAATGAAAAAGAAACTAAAGAAAACATAAAATATAATTGGCTACTTCGTAAAACGCCTCGGTCAGTAGACAACTTAAAACTATGGCCGGATAATCCACGTTTAAATCCTGAAGAAAGCCATTTAACTTTACGCGACTTTGCTGAAGATTTGACTTCTGAAATAGCAGAAAAGGACAGTTTCTACAATTTAATAAGATCAATTGTAGAAGATGGATTTGTCCCTGCTGATCCAATAGTTGTTTGGAAAAACCCAGAAAACGATAAATATTATGTTGCTGAAGGAAACAGAAGAGTTACAGCGTTGAAATTACTAAGAAATCCAAGTAAAGCACCTAAGTCAATAAGAAGTTTTATCAGATCAGAATCAAAAAAAATTGATTTAAATTCAATAGAGAAGATATATGTTAATGTCGCTCCAACATTTGAAGACGCACTATGGTACATTAACCAGCGTAACAGCTCATCTTCACTTCAAAGAAAGTGGTCAAGAATTCAACAACAAAGATGGATATCTACTTTGTACGAGAAATTCTCAGGCGACATTGAAACAATACTAAAAACAACAAAACTTGATAAATCCGAGGTTGAATCTTTTATTAGAATTTTAAAAATAAAAGATTTTATCAAAAACCCAATTGTAAAAAACAAATTATCTACCGAAGAATTTGAAAAAGCAAATTCGCATAAATTTCCAATTACAATCTTAGAAAGAATATTCGCATTTAGCGAAGTAAAACAACAATGGGGCATTGAATTTGATGGGATAGAAATAAAGATAATTTCTGATCAAAATAGTTTTTACAATTTATTCGGAGAACTTATTAAAAGAATTGTAAATAATAATGACGACAGAATAAACACTAGGTTAAAAAAAGAAGATTTACCTCAATTATTTAGCAGCTTACCAGAAGTTACATTTAATAATGCTTCAACAAATGAAAATACAGATAACGTTAATAATAACGACGTCAATGGAGAGCAGCAACCTGACCCTGAAAGCAAAAGAGACGAATCAGAGAATGAAGTACCTAATAATAAAAGAAACAATCGAAAAACCTACTCAAAAGGCGATCCGGAAAGAACATCTTTAATATTACCATGTTACGAAATTAACACGGACAGCTACAGATTACTAGGACTATTTAATGAACTAAAAAAACTATCTTTAAAGTACAATAATTCTGTTGCAGCATCAATACGAGTTTTTCTAGATTTAGCAGTTTATAAACATATTGCAACAGAAGATTTAACAAGTGATTTGCAAAAACACTATAAAGAGGACATAAAAAGCATTACATTAAAAAAGAGGTTAGAATACTTAAAACAAAACAATTTGCAGGATAAACAAAGAAATATAGTTAGCAAATTATTAGATCCCGCAACAGAGTTTTCATTAGATGTTTTAAATGGATTCGTGCATAGTCAAGATACCCACTATTTAAATAAAAATTTTTTAAATAGATTTTGGGATTTTCTGTTTCCATTATTTCAACACTTTTTAGATATTAGAGAAAAATGATCTATTCACCTTTAAGATACCCAGGAGGGAAAAATAAATTGTCAGCTTTTGTAGCTAGAATCTGTATTGACAATAATATTGACGGACATTATATAGAACCATACTCAGGCGGAGCATCAGTAGCTTTGTTTTTGCTGCTAGAGGGATTTGTTAAAAAAATAACAATAAACGATAAAGACCGTTCAATTTTTGCTTTTTGGTATTCTGTCCTAAATCATACAAATGAATTATGTGATAAAATCGAAAACGCTAAATTAAATATTGAAGAATGGAAAAAACAAAAGGAAATACAGAAAAATAAAACACAAGTGTCACTTTTGGACCTAGGATATTCCACATTCTACCTTAACAGAACAAATAGATCAGGAATTATAAATGGAGGTGCTATAGGAGGGATGGATCAAACAGGAAATTATCGTATGGACTGTCGTTTTAATAAAGAAGATTTAATAATTAGAATAAAAAAAATAGCAGCTCGAAAAGATGATATTAGATTATTTGAAAAAGACGCAATAAATTTAATAGAACTTATAGAGAATGAAGCTATTGACAATAATTATATATTTTATTTTGACCCTCCTTATTATTTAAAAGCTAATTCTCTCTACATGAATCATTATAAAGACGACAACCACAAAATTGTAAGCGACCGCATTAAATCTATTAAAGAAATAAGATGGATAGTCTCTTATGACAACGTGCCTCAAATTAAAGAATTATATAGCGACTGTCACCTTAAAGAGTTTTCTTTCAGACATACTGCTTACACTTCAAGAGAAGGAAAGGAAATTCTCTTTTTTAGCAAAAACCTATCGATCCCAAAAATAGACGATTGGAACCCTTTAAACTTCAAACTAAAGAATAAGAATATAATATATAAAACTACAAGATCACGAAAAATAAAAACAAATTGATATCCCACCATCTGGCGGGATTTTTTATACATTATCGGTATCAATAATTATAAATAGCGCCTCATCCCTAACCTTTTCCGAGAACTTATCTTTATAGAAGTTGTCTACATCATTGCGCTCATGTGCCATAAGCTCACGAATAATATCGGTATCGATCATAAGTTGCTTTGCCCGGTTCCCGAAGGTATGTCTGGCAACCTTAACCGCCAGATTACCACCCATTGGAAGAACCTGAATATCAAGTTTTTTTTGAAATTTCATTAAGTAATGCTGAAACAACCTTCTCCAAGTTTCATAATAAGTAAAATCCTTATTCCAGGGAAACACGTATTCATCATCTAGACCAACATACTTATCCAAAATATTTTTTGCTTTATCATGAACTTTCAAACTTGCCAGCTGACCCGTTTTTCCACGTTCAATAATTACACGCCCTGCGCGGTATGATTGTTTTTTCAAAAAGTAAAGATCCGTTAAATCACATCCACCAAAATAAAATTGAAGCAAAAACAAATCAACAAACTTTCGATGATCTTGAATATCCGGCATAAAATCTTCAAGCTGCTTAATTGAATTGATATCAATATACTTTTTCTTCACATCGTAGCTTTTCTGCTTTAAACCATCCATCGTTTTGTAAAACGGCCGCTTGTCTGGAAGATTCAATTCTCGGATTCCTTTGTTATACATCGAAGCAAGGTGACGTAAATAATTAAGAATTGTCATCTTACTATTCCCGGCTAATTCACGCTGTTTCCTAAAGCGCATAAGCATGTTGTAATCCAAGTCGTCAAACGATACGTTTTGGTAATATGCCTTAAACTGATTGTACGCATTTTTGTTTGCATTCGCATTTCCTTTGAATCGATTACGAGACACCAGATCACCTCTTTTATTTGCCATCTCAGCTAAATGCTCAAGCTCCTCCACATATGAAACACACCAATTACTGAAGCTAGGCGAATAGTTCTCCGGGCGATCGTTCAGTATATCCAACAAAGCTTTATCAACATCAACAGATCCAGAAGCCAAAACCTTTCTTATTTTTAATTTGATTTCCATCAAGCGAGGCATCAAAACATCATAATCCGGATGATTTTCCGTAATAAGCTGCATCTCTTCATTAAAATGCTCTATCTTTGAATACGCAAATGCTTTTTGCCTACGCTTTCTAAGATGGTTTACGTACAAAACAAGCTCATAACCATCACCTCGATCGCCATTTGATTTGTTTAGTTTAACAGCTATTTTCATATCGGATTTTTATTGGACTTTTGACTTAAAAAACATCATTTTGACTAAGGCAAATATATAAATTAAAGCAAACCCAGCAATTCCCGATCAGACTTTTTAAGCCCCTTAACCACTAAATCATAAGACTTTACAACCAGTTCCTGCATTAATTTAACCGGAACGTCTTTATGGAAATAAACGCTGTTCCAATGTTTTTTACTCATGTGGTATCCGGGTTGTATCCCTTCATACTGTGCACGAAGCTCCAATGCTTCATCGGGGTCGCATTTTAGATTGCAGTAATCAAATTCTTCAATATCTACAAGACAGAACATCTTATTGCCCACATAAAAAACCAGCGTTGTTTCATCAAACGGAAATTTTTCAGTAACGCCTTTAAACGAAAGGCAGTAATTGCGGAAGTCTTCTATATTATTCATATGAGGTATTTTGAAACATAATTAAACAAAAGTCCTATGAGGATGGCACATCCGAAGCTCAGAAGTGTTCCGATAAGGACATATTCCGTAAGATGGCGTTCCTTTGCATTGTTGAGGTCGCCAAATCTGAAAATTGATTTTGCAGCAAGCAGGAACCCGATGCCTTCCCAGAAATTGGCTATCACAAAACCCATAATGAACAACCGTTCCAGAATACCGATGTATTTCCCTGCTGCAAAGGTTACCTTCTGCCCTGTAGTCTCCGGATCTTTTGTAAAACCCTGCTTCTGGTGCTGGTACGGAGTCAGTAAAATACGGATAAATACCGCGGTTACCTGCGTTACCACCACTATGGCAGTAAGCGCAAGCCAAAAAACGGGTGTTGACAGAAAGTCAAAATTTATGCTCAAGGTTGAAAAAAGCATCAGTACTGTTGCAATAACCAAGAAGTGAAGCAACTGATCTGCTACAAAAAGAACGGTATCGGGAATACTCCCGGTCAGTTTCAGCTTGCAGTAGTCAATAGCAGCGTGAAGCACCACAACACTAACGATTCCCCATCCTATATGATCATTCCACAAAAATAAACACAATAAAACAGCATGAACCACAATATGGGCCGCAAAATATACGGGTTTGTCCTTATGGCGCACCATCTTTCTCGTTTGCAATACGAAGTCTCCCAAAAAATGAGCAAATAAAAATTTAAAAAGCAGTATCCACATATTCCTTTATTGCCTGATTATAATAATGAATAAACTCATAGATTTCGTCAAACCCGCCCCGTTTCAATGTTTCACTGATGTTGCCCTGCGCCTTTTTATTTAAGATCGCTGCTATACCAGCCTGGCTCAGTTGCGGATTTGTCAATTTCAGATAAATGGCTTCAGCTGTGCGTTCACTCCACTTATCCATTATGAGTAAAGATAAGTCGCACATTACCCTTAAGGTGTCGTTGAGCTTCGGATCCGGCGTACTGATCCCCAGATTTCTCTTACCCAATGCATCAAACCCGGCTCCTGAAAGCTCAAACGCGGAACCGTTCCCTTCCGTAATTACATTGTTATCGAAACTTTGAGCACCTATACCAATACTCATGCGAACATCAATCTGCTTAAAATATTTCATCCATGCCTTTAAAGTTAGGGCATGGAGCAAGGCATCCTCCGCACGGGTCTTCAACTGAAAGCTGTCGCCCCGGAAAATTTCCCAATCCTCAGGAGATTCCCCGAAAAGTCCTAATCCTTCCTTTAAACGGCTTAGCCATTGCTGCGGCTGTAAAGCGCGTGAGTGTACTACATCTCCGGTTATAACTGCTACCATTTTTTAAATATATCTGTTTATTCAAAGATAATTAAAAATATCTGTTATTTAGGAGATATGGTTATTTATTTTATAATGAGCAGATATTAAACTTATCTGATACCTAAAAATAATCAAAAAAACACATCTTTTAAAATAATCCATTTAATATCAATATTTTTGAAAAATGGATCAACAAAACTTTAATGGCTTCAATATACGGGTTTACGCCGTGTGCATACACGATACCAGGTTGTTAACTTTAAAAGAACCTTTTGCAGGCAGAATGGTGACCAAGATGCCCGGAGGAGGACTCGAATTCGGAGAGGGAACGGTTGCCTGCCTTAAACGGGAATTTAAAGAAGAGCTCAATCTTGAAATTGAGGTGCTGGACTGTTTCTATATACAGGAGGATTTTGTGGCTTCTTTAGCAAAAGATCAGAAACAGTTAATAACGCTGTATTTTCATGCCAAAATACTCGACATGGAAAACCTGCAGCTGCTCGATGAACAGATACAGGAAATAGTCTGGGCAGATCTTTATGGTGAAAATCCTTTTACGCTGCCTGTTGACCAGGTGGTATTCAGAAAATTACAGGCAAAATATTGTAACGATTAACTAAATCTCGTATTTTTATTAAAAAACCGCAGTTTATGATTACGCAAATACCGATACTGTACATTGTGGCCCTGTTATTTATTATGTACTTCATCGCTTACCTTAGCAGGTTCCGCAGTAAAAAGGTAGACGCCTTTGAGAAAATGAAACTATCGCTCATATTGTTCGGCATCTATTCCGTTGTTTTATGGCTGTGCGTACCTTCAACTCCCGTACTGGCCACATTCGGATATCCTGAAACTGTAAACGACATTAAAAACCCGGAACAGGTACTGCGTTATTTACAGGACTACAACAAGGTCATTGTGCGTACATCCGAAATACTCCGCTGGTTTTTATTTGGTTTTATCTGGTTCTTCATGACCAATATTTACCTGTATGCTACACACCGCGAGAATGAATTCAATCCAAAAAACAACAAATAAAATGGTATTATTAACGGAGAATACTATTTTTGCATTTTAATCTCCACATAAGATGAGCTTCAAATCAAAAGCCAACGTTGTACGAAGAAAATTAATGCATGCGCTTACGCATAATATTGGAAAAAAATCAATAAGCGGCATGCAGAAAAAAGCAGGTAGTTTTAAAGTAAAACGAGTGCTTATCAGCCGTCCTAACCACAGGCTGGGAAACATGCTGCTGATTACGCCCCTTGTTCAGGAGATATGCAATACGTTTCCAGACTGTACCGTAGATTTATTTGTAAAAGGAAAAATCACGCCTGTTATTTTTCAAAACTCCCCGCAGATACGCAACATCATTGAGCTTCCCAAAAAGCCTCTTAAAGACTTCAGCAACTATCTTAAAGTATGGTTTTCCTTAAAACAAAACCGTTATGACCTGGTGATAAACGTTGAAAAGGGTTCTTCCTCGGGAAGGATTTCCACCATTATCCCGTCGGCTGATTTTAAGTTTTACGGAGATGATTTCGAAGAACTGAAAGGCCAGTATGACGACATCCTGCATATTGCAAAATATCCGGTTTATAATTTCCGAAGATTCCTGGAATTATTACATCAGCAACCTCAGACAACCGAAGTTCCCGTACTTGATTTAAAATTGTCTTCAGATGAACTGAAAAAGGGTGCCGAAGATCTTGTACATGTTACGAAGGATGACACGCGGAAAACCATTGCCTTTTTTACCTATGCCACCGGGGCCAAATGTTATTCAACAGAATGGTGGGACCTGTTTTACGAGAAATTCAATCCGTTGTACGCAGGGCAATACAACCTTATAGAAATACTTCCTGTTGAAAACATTTCACAGCTTAGCCATAAACTACCGGAGTTCTATAGTAAAGACATCCGGGAAATCGCCTCTCTTATGGCCAATTGCGAACTCGTGGTTGCAGCCGATTCAGGAATGATGCATTTAAGCAGTGCCTCCAAAACACCGACCATAGGCCTTTTTTCAGTAACCAATCCTAAAATATATACACCTTACGGCAACGGAAGCACCTACATTGATACCAACGTTCAGTCGTATGAAGATATCATTCGGGAAATGAACCGTATTTTAGAAACAAAACGTTAAAAGGACCGCTGTTTTTTCCTTTAGTTAAAAGGTTTTAGTATCTTTAAAAATAAAAAATGAAATTAAAGGATTTATCAGACCAGATCGGGATTTCATTGGGAAGCCTGCAGAATTTCATCTATGATTTCAACATAGACCTCGGATTCTGCATTGACGAGCATTTCAATGTTACCGAAGCTTTTCAGCAGCTGGCACTTAAAAACATAGACTTTCTCAAAAAATATGCGGAAGATCATTCCAAGGAAAAAAGCCTTTCAGAAATTGCCCGTACAATCAATGTAAAAGAAGAAGAGGTTCTTCAGTTTTTCGTTTCGAACGGTATTCCGGAAGAAGCCGCAAAAAACATCAAAACAAATCTATCCAGTTACCTCATACATATGTATATCGGAGGGGAATATCCCTTTATTGAAGAAGCATGCCCTGAATCCGACAACTATGCGGGGAAAAGCCTGGTAGGATATACCGACCTGTTTTTCTATTTAAACGATATGCTGGATCCTTTTATGAACAAGGACCAGTTACTGACCTGGGGGATATCGAAACCTGCAGGCATTATTCTTTACGGTCCCCCGGGCAGCGGAAAAATATTCTGGGCAAGGAAGATGGCACAAATGATCGGGTATGAATTTGTACATGTATACAAAGATTACCTGGCGGGAAACCTCAAAACGTCTAAGAATTCCTTTTCACATTTTCTTTCTGCCAAGATGCAGCACCCTAAAACCATGTTGTTTATTGATTCACTTGACGAATTGCTCAGCAACAATTCCGATCAGAAATTCTTCCCGGAAAATCTGGAACTCATCAATACAATTCTTAGGCATACGCAGAAAGATGTTCATCAGGAACTGCTCATTGTAGGGTCTGCGGAAATCCTTAACCTTTTTAATGATGAAGTACTTGCTCCAGGCAGATTTGACATGCACATTCCCGTATTTCCACCGAATTCCGATGAACGTGCACAGCTTATCATTTACCACCTTACACAGAATCTGATAGACTCATCTCCCCTGCTTCATATACTCAAAAAACACGAAGCGCTCAACAAAGCTTTCTGGGAACCTTTAGCTGAACAAATGCGGCTTTTTTCCAATACGATGATCATTGATTTTACACAATCGCTCAAAAAAAGACTGTATGCATTGCACCGTAAGGATGAAACCAAAAATATAGAATTGTCCGAAAAGATCATGCTGGCCTCATTTAATGAAGCAAAGTCCAAATTAACACCTGATTATCTGAAACGCTGTGCCGTATTCCTTATTGAAGCGAAGCAAAATGTAGGTCAGGATTTTCCACACAGGATTCTGGAACTGGAATCCGACCTGGAGTTCTACCAGGCCAAAAAAGTACCGATTAATAAAATCGGTTTCAAACCACCTGTTGAAGAAAAGGTTGCGGTTACGGAAAAGGAAAACCGGGATTCAGATCCCATGGACCTTATGATCTGATTCAATATTAACAAAAACACAATAAACAGTAATTAAAACATTATTTTTCACAGCAGCCGACGAGTTAAAACGAATAATATTTTCAAAACTATATTTATTCACGTTTTTTTTTAGGCAATATGAAACAAGTTTTATATTTTTGTGACTCTAAAAAACATAGAATTAATGAATTTACACGAATTTCAAGGAAAACAGATACTTTCTAGCTATGGTGTACGTGTTCAGCGCGGTCATGTAGCTAATACTGCCGATGAAGCTGTAGCAGCAGCAAAACAACTAACAGAAGAAACTGGGACTGGATGGCATGTAATAAAAGCTCAGATTCATGCTGGTGGTCGTGGTAAAGGTGGCGGTGTTAAGCTTGCTAAAAACCTAGATCAGGTAAAAGAAATCGCAGGCCAGATTATCGGTATGGATTTGATTACTCCTCAGACTCCTCCAACTGGTAAACGCGTTAATAAGGTTTTAATTGCAGAAGATGTATACTATCCTGGAGACAGCGAGATCTCTGAATTCTATATGTCTGTTTTATTAAACAGAGCTACAGGAAGAAATATGATCATGTATTCTACTGAAGGAGGTATGGACATTGAAGAAGTAGCTGAAAAAACTCCCCATCTTATTTTTACGGAAGAAATAGATCCGTCTGTTGGATTACAAGGTTTCCAGGCCCGTAAAATTGCATTTAACCTGGGATTATCAGGTAATGCCTTCAAAGAAATGGTAAAATTTGTAGGATCATTGTACAACGCTTATGTTGGATGTGATGCTTCTATGTTTGAAATAAACCCGGTTTTAAAAACTTCTGACGATAAGATCATCGCTGTTGATGCTAAAGTTACGTTAGACGACAATGCTTTATACCGTCATGCCGATTATGCTGAAATGCGTGATACTACTGAGGAGCGTCCGATTGAAGTAGAGGCTAAAGCTGCAGGATTAAACTATGTAGACTTAGACGGAACAGTTGGATGTATGGTTAACGGTGCAGGTTTGGCAATGGCTACGATGGACTTAATCAAATATGCAGGTTTTGAACCGGCTAACTTCCTTGACGTTGGAGGTACTGCAGATGCGAAACGTGTTGAAATCGCATTCCGTATCATCCTTAAAGATCCTAACGTAAAAGCTATCTTAATCAACATTTTCGGAGGCATCGTTCGTTGTGACCGTGTTGCTCAGGGTATTGTTGATGCCTACAAAAACATGGGAGACGAAATTAAAGTGCCTATCATCGTTCGTTTACAGGGAACCAATGCGGACCTTGCGAAACAAATTATTGATGAATCCGGAATGCCGATCTTATCTGCAATTGAATTCCAGGAAGCTTCTGACAGAGTAAAAGAAGCATTATCTTAATAAGGTATTTCTTAATATAAAATAAAAGGAAGGTAATTAAAGTTACCTTCCTTTTTTATTTAGTACCTGTTCTATTCAGTTTCCGTTGATCTGTATTATTCAGATTATTAAAGTCGCTCGCCGTTGAGATTGGTCAGCAGCACGTCGGTCATATAATCCATAAAAGGTTTTCCCTTCAAAAACAACTCTACCACGCGTTTAGAAAAATCATTATTCAACACTTCCGCGTCCGAAAAATCGTGTTTAAGTAAAAACTGCTTTTTCCGGATAAGCTCAATGCGTTCATGGGCTTTATCAAACCCTTTGGGTGCTGTTTTAAGGCCTTCGCCAAAAAGAGGACCGAATACATTTTTTATCTCTTCTGAATTTAGAATAATTTCCAGCTCGTCGTCCAGTTCAATTTCCTTCCGTATACGCTGCAGATCTTCTTTGTCAGGTTCCCAGAACCCCAGTCCCAAAAAAGATTTTCCAGGTTCTATATGAAGATAATAACCGCCCCTGTAATCCGGTTTCTGACGTCCGATGTATACTGAAAAGTGGTTTTTATAGGGAGCTTTGTCCTTTGAAAAACGTACATCCCTGTATATCCTGAAGATTTTGAAAGGTTCAAGTACGTCAGCTTTAGCCAACCCATCATAAACATGCCGGAATAATTGATCTGCCTGCTCTTTTGCTTTATCGAACGCTTCTTTGTGTTCCCTGAACCACTCCCGGTTATTGTTCCTTTCAAGATCGTTTAAAAAACGTAATACTGCTTTTTCCATTTTTTTATCTTTAAAGATACTATTTATCTATATTTCCAGTCAAAACATTCGACACATTCTTTCCTATATTTTCAGCAATCCTGGCCGTTGGAAGATCGTCGGACCCACCATTAAACGGGTCCTCAATCTCTTCGGCAATAAGTTCAATACTCAGCAGTACATAAAAAATAATCATGACCAGCGGTACAATAAAATACCCGGTCGTAAATACATAACCTATGGGCAGCGTAAGCACATACACAAAAATAAACTTCTTGATAAAGGATGCATAGGCAAAGGGTATCGGCGTATTTTTAATACGTTCACATGCACCTGCCACATCGAGTAGGCCGTTCAAATTGGTATCAATTATGAGTATATCTGCAGTTTTGAAATCGTGTTCACGCGCTATCTTGTGCAGCATGGCATACATCCTGCTTACAATAAGTGTAGGAGGATGCTGCGCCTGAAGATAAGCATCATATTCCGGATGAGCCTCTTCATCCAGCATGTATTTGGTAGATTCATTTGTTAAATGTGTATGCAGTATTTTAGCAAACAGTTTCAGCTTATTTGAGAAAAAAGCCCGGGAAGCTTTATCGTAATCAGGGATTACAGCATTGAGCTTTACCGCCAGATTCCGGGAATCGTTGACCAGCTTGCCCCACATCTTCCTTCCCTCCCACCAGCGATCATAGGCCGTATTGGTACGGAATACGAGCAAAAGCGACAATACAAAACCAATTACCGTATGCAGGATTGACGTATTTTTAAGCGCAGAATTCTGCGTAAGGTCAAGATAATCCAATTCTATATAGGCCACTCCCCACGATAAAATCCCCATAAAAATAATAGAAGGCCACAACTTCCTTATGGTATCTGATTTATGGATGCTGAATATAAATCCGATCCAGTCTTTTGCATTGTATACTTTCATATGGTTCCTCTTTTTCCTAATTCTATTACTTCCGGATCCAGAATCCGGCCTTTTTCTATCTGAAAACGCAACATGGTACGCATTTCGTGAAAACCATGGGTTCCGGCGGCTCCCGGATTCATCGTCATACAATTGAACTGCCTGTCGAACTGAACTTTTAAAATATGCGAATGTCCGCAAATAAACAGGTCCGGTTTTTCCAGCAGGAACTGTTCTTTTATGCGGGCAGGATATTTTCCGGGATATCCCCCGATATGCGTCATATATATTCGCATTCCTTCACATTCAAAATGCAGATCCAACGGGAACTCCGCTCTCGCCTTTGCATCATCTATATTTCCATATACAGCACGCAATGGCTTGATTTTTTTTAGTTCATCGGTAACGTTTAAGGTACCAATATCCCCCGCATGCCATATCTCGTCAGCCATTTCGGCATAATGCAGAATCCGGTCGTCTATATAGCTATGTGTATCGGAAAGCAACAATATTTTCTTCATCATTCAGGTGTTTCTGTGTAAAACAAAATCATTTCTTCAATAGCATTGCTGCATACCTTACAAAAATCTTTCGTGTTGTTTATTTTCATTCGGCAAGTAAGAGTGGGTATAAAGAGTCCGTTACCTTTCAAACCTTCATAAGCTCCAATCGAAACCTTTTCCTTCAAAGAAACAGGTGTAGGGACAGGAGCGGATGGATCTACAAGATTTTTCCACTTAGATCTGAAATCTACCAGTGACGTGATGTTTTTTTCCCACGGCTCCACCTTACGAACCGCCTTGTTTTCGAAAACGTCCTCTGCATAAAAATACTCATCCGCCAGTCCGGCAAAGCTGTGTCCGAATTCATGCACCACAACAGGAGCAAACTCTTTGTTTTTGGTTGTGGTAAGACTGTACGAATTCAAGATGCCGCCACCGCCGTATACATCTGTATTGGCAAGGATGATGATATGCTGATAGTGTATGTTTTCAAGCAGGTTGTGCAGCAATTTCACATGTGAAGTCGTAAGGTACCGTTCGGAATAAAAGGTATCGAAATGCGACTTTACGGCTGTATCCCTCCAGGTATTTTTAGAAGGAACGCTTACGTTGCTGTCAGCAGAAGGAACTTTTACCGCCACAATTTCAAAAAAATCGGCATAACGTTTAAAGACCTCGTGCAGAAACAGATTTTGGGCTGTTTTACGGGCAAAATCCATAAAAGATCCCATTTCTTCAGTTTTAAACCCTTCTGCAACCAATGCAATGCGTATCGGATGTGCGGTTTTAGCCTTATGAATGATTTCTGAATCCGGTGTTATACCAGATGACCTGCGGATGAGGATATCATCCGGGCGCACTATATGACTTAAGAGAATATGCTCTTTGCGTTCCTTGTCGAAAAATGAAATTTCAACCCGGACGTTTCTTTTCGGATAGGGCACCAGAAACGTGTTTTCAAAACTTTTGGAACTGTTCTTTGCATCATCAAGCGTAAGCCATTCCTGGAACAGACTTCCGAAAGGCAGTACGTAGATAAGTTTACCGGTTTTCTCATCGTATACTTTTACCTGGCCGCTTCCCTGGATGGGCGTTTCTGCAAGATGCGATACGCGTCCGGACCAGTTGTTCAGCTGCACCATTTCACTTAAGAACGCATGCTGGTTATTTGCATCTCCGGCGAATATGTAATCTAAACGCAGCGTTTTATTTTCAAAATAATCCTGAAACCGTTGTGCATGAACCGCGCTGCATACGATAAGTAAGACAGCCGATAGAAAATTCTTCATTTATTTCCTTTTTTACAAAAATATTTAGTTTTTTGTTAATACGTGCATTCCGCTTAATTAAACTATCTTTGTATGATTAAAATTTTGAGACGATTGAGGTATTTTATTCAGTTTGCATATAACGGAACAAATTATCACGGATGGCAGATCCAGCCTTCCGCTATCAGTGTACAGGAAGTACTGACCACGGCTATGAATACGCTTTTCCGAGACAACTTTGAACTTGTGGGCGCAGGGAGAACCGATGCCGGAGTACATGCGAAAATAATGTATGCACATTTCGATACGGCCACCCTCTTTGATCAAAAGATCATGATTCAGAAACTGAATTCCTTTTTACCTAAAGATATTACGGTAATTCGGTTTTTTGAAGTCGATTCCGCAGCACATGCGCGGTTTGATGCGGTTTCACGTTCTTACGAGTATCATATACATACTTTTAAAGACAGTTTTCTGAAAGATCTGAGCTATTACCATTTTCGTAGCCTGAATCTTGAAAAAATGAACGAAGCCGCCGCGATTTTACTTGAATATGAAGATTTTGAATGTTTCAGTAAAACGCATACCGATGTGTTTACCTTTAACTGTACCGTTACGGAAGCCCTCTGGACTCGCGAGAACGAACATCTGGTATTCCATATAACTGCCAACCGTTTTTTAAGGAATATGGTCCGTGCCATTGTCGGAACCTTAATTAATGTAGGCTTGGAAAAAGTACCCGTTTCAGAAGTACGTAAAATCATCGAAAGTAAAAACCGGGGAAATGCGGGATTTTCCGTTCCGGCTCATGGACTTTATTTAACCAATGTTGTTTATCCTTATATAAATGAAACAAAATAAAACTTCCACATTAAAAAAAGTAATGCATTATGCGCAACCCTACAAAAGCAAAATGTTCTGGGTTGTGGTAAGTGTGGTTACGCTTGCCATTTTTGCGGCATTGCGTCCCTATATGGTAAAAAATGTGGTGGATGTATATGTAGAGGCTAAAGACTTAAACGGGCTTGTTTTTTATGTGGTTCTTATGGCAGCAGTCTTAATGCTCGAAGTAGGTTCACAATTCTTCTTTACCTATATTGCCAACTGGCTGGGCCAGAACATCATCAAGGACATTAGGACCGAACTTTTTAACAAGATCATGAAATTCAGGCTGAGTTATTTCGATAACGAACCTGTTGGACGTTTAATTACCAGAACCGTTTCGGATATTGAAAATATTGCCAGTATTTTCAGCCAAGGACTGTTTATGATTATTGGTGACGTCCTCAAAATGGTAGTCGTATTAGGTATTATGGTTTGGATGAACTGGAAACTGACCCTTATTGTGGTTGTTGCCATGCCGGTTTTACTTTACGCTACCCGCATATTTCAGAAGCATATGAAAACTGCTTTTGAAGAAGTACGTTTACAGGTAGCGAACCTTAATACGTTTATACAGGAACGTTTGACGGGTATGAAAATCGTACAGCTTTTCAACCGTGAACAGGTAGAGTATGAAAATTTCAAAAAGATCAACCAAAAACACAATGATGCCTGGCAGAAAAACATCTTGTACAACTCGATCTTCTTCCCTATTGCCGATATCGTTTCTTCTGTAACTCTGGGATGCGTCATCATTTACGGTGGTTTCAGCATTGTTGAGGGCGACCACGTAACCACCACGGGGGATTTATTCGGTTATACCATGATGATTTCCATGTTGTTCAATCCATTGCGTCAGATTGCCGATAAGTTCAACGTTATGCAGATGGGGATTGTGGCGGCCGACCGCGTTTTTGAAATCATTGACCGTAACGACCTTATTCAGGATGAGGGAAAACTTACAGCCCCGGTATTTAAAGGAGCTATTGAGTTTAAAGATGTTGATTTTAGTTATGCCAACGGTAAAAAAGTTTTAAACGGTATCAATCTTACCATAAAAGCGGGTCAGACAGTGGCTATAGTAGGTTCTTCCGGTGCCGGAAAATCGACCATCATCAACCTTCTGAGCCGTTTTTACGACATACAGTCAGGGACCATTGCTATTGACGGTATGGACATACATGATTTTACTCTTTCAAGCCTGCGCGATCAAATAGCCGTGGTTTTACAGGACGTATTTCTGTTTTCGGACTCTATCCTTAACAATATTATTTTAGACGATGTACAACTTTCGAAAGAAGAAGTCATAACGGCGGCAAAAAAGATCGGCATCAACGATTTCATCGAAAAGTTACCGGGAGGGTATGACTATAACGTAAAAGAACGCGGGGTTATGCTGTCATCAGGGCAGCGCCAGCTTATTGCATTCCTCAGAGCTTATATGAGCAATCCGAGCATTCTGATTATGGACGAAGCAACTTCGTCAATCGATTCTTATTCAGAAGAGCTGCTTCAGAATGCTGTTGAAATTATTACGAAAGGCCGGACATCCATCATTATCGCGCATCGTCTGGCAACTATTGTAAATGCAGATTTAATCGTGGTCATGGATCAGGGAAAAATCATCGAAACAGGAACGCACCAACAGTTGCTTTCAAAAGAAAACGGGGCTTACCGCAACCTGTACAATTCTCAGTATGCCACGGTCGTGAATTAGCACATTCCTAATAAAATCAATTAATTTTCGACAAATATGGCTATTCATAACGTTTTAATAAGTTTTTATTAGCAAACTTTCAACAAAGAAAATATTTGCTTATTTTAGTCGGCACATAAACATTAGAAAAATATATTTTATGAAATACGATATTATCATCTTAGGTAGTGGACCAGGAGGTTATGTTACAGCTATCAGAGCATCACAGTTAGGATTTAAGGTAGCTGTGGTTGAGAAAGAGAATTTAGGAGGTATTTGCTTAAACTGGGGGTGTATTCCAACTAAAGCATTACTTAAATCGGCTCAGGTTTTCGATTACTTAAAACATGCTTCTGATTATGGTTTAACGATTGCAGGGGAAGTTGATAAGGATTTCAACGCAGTTATTGCACGTTCCCGCGGTGTTGCTGACGGAATGAGCAAAGGTGTGCAGTTTTTAATGAAAAAGAACAAGATCGAAGTAATCGACGGTTTCGGAAAAGTAAAACCGGGTAAAAAAGTCGATGTAACAGATAAAGACGGAAAAGTAACCGAGATTTCAGCCGAGCATATCATTATTGCGACAGGAGCGCGTTCACGCGAACTTCCGAACCTTCCTCAGGATGGTAAAAAGGTCATCGGTTACCGTCAGGCTATGACGTTACTCGTACAGCCAAAGAAAATGATCGTTGTTGGGTCAGGAGCCATTGGAGTTGAATTCGCGCATTTTTATAATTCAATGGGAACCGAAGTTACGGTTGTTGAATTCATGCCGAACATCGTTCCGGTTGAAGATGAAGACGTTTCAAAACAATTTGAACGATCTTTGAAGAAGGCCGGCATCAACATCATGACCAATTCATCAGTTGAAAAAGTAGATACATCAGGCGAAGGAGTTAAAGCTACTGTAAAAACAGCAAAAGGAGAAGAAATCCTTGAAGCAGATATTCTTTTATCAGCAGTCGGAATCAAATCCAACATCGAGAACATCGGTTTGGAAGAAGTTGGAATTGCAACAGACCGTGATAAGATTTTGGTGAACGATTTCTATGAAACCAACATTCCGGGATACTATGCCATCGGGGATGTGGTTCCGGGACAGGCATTGGCACACGTTGCTTCAGCTGAAGGGATCCTTTGTGTTGAAAAATTAGCCGGATTACATGTAGAGCCACTTGATTACGGAAACATTCCGGGATGTACTTATGCGACACCTGAAATCGCTTCAGTAGGTTTAACTGAGAAAAAGGCAAAAGAAGCCGGATACGAT
>Ga0153917_1000090_pt1 | contig 94336 bp, 80 predicted proteins | sample TSFL001MetaG_FD_104695 | JGI IMG/M metagenome (GOLD analysis project Ga0153917, IMG submission 104695) | Attine ant fungus gardens microbial communities from Florida, USA - TSFL001 MetaG | ecosystem: Host-associated > Fungi > Mycelium > Unclassified | place: USA: Florida, Paynes Creek Historic...
AGCAAAGGTTTGTTCTAAACCTTTGATCTGTAAGTAGCGGTGTTTCATAATGTTTGTTTGTTCGCTGCAAAGCTAGTACAAATTAATGACGTTTGAAAATAAAAACCGCACATGCAAATATAAGAATAAAATACATAAATGATTATATAATCATTTTTTACATATAAAAAAGTAAGGAACAGAAAAACTATTTAGCATTTATAAGGGCATTTTCTTTGAATGTTCTCAGTTTCGCCTTTTACTGGTACTTCTTAGGAAAACATGTAAAAAAAAGCAGAATTCCCAAAATCACCTTGTTCAAACTATTTTTCGGATTATGAAAAAAGTACCGGATACCACCGCGGAAATAAGGTAAATCCTGGAAAAATATACGGTAATTTTTTTTACGGTTACAGGTTTGACCATAGCTTTAAATATACTTCCAAATCATCCGGGGTGAATCCCGCCAGATCATCAGATGCAATAAAGAGAAAAGATCCCAGAACGTTACTGTTCTGACGTGCAATGAACCTTAAAAATCTATTAGGAACTTTCTTTAAATAATAATATTCATTTTTGACTTTAATGACAATCATAGTATTAGATCTATATTTAACTTTTTTAATGTGTTTAATATCCCGCCATTTAACTAAACCATCATAAAAAATGCTTGTTTTATTGCTGAAACCTTCAGCAGTAAATACAACTGCACTGTTCCTGTTCTTATAAATCTTTAAAAGACCATAGGTAAAAAAACTGAATAATACAGTTCCGGAAAATCCCGCTAACTTAACAAAATACAAGTTTCTCAAAAAACCGGAGTTGTGAATGCTTCCAAAAGAAATCATATAAATTGCTCCCAGCAAAAAAACAACACATAAAACCAATTTTACGACCGTTTTTGTTGTGTTAAGCTTAATTTTATTTTTCATTTAAGATTCCATAAAAAATGCAAGTCCAGCATCTAATTGTCATTAATTTTCTACTTTTTTATGCTGTCTGTATAAGCCTTGTAAATACGTAGTTCTTCCCAGTTTACCTCTTCCTGGGCTTCGGCTTTGATTTCTGTAAGCGTTTTTCCTTCGCTTTGTTCAAATAGTTTTTCCAGCTGCAACAGCTTCTTTTTGGAAAGTACTTCGGTTACCTCTATACTTCCCTGCCCTATGAGCTTTCCGATATGCTGGTAAACGGTCTGTACGGAAAGCTTGCGTTCTTCTGCAATTTCCGCAATGCTTCGTTTTCGCTGCCACAGTTCGAACGTTTTATCCACCGTGGTGGTTTTCGGTATTTTCGGAACGGATTTAAGGTCGTCCTCGTCCACCGTATCGATATCGAGTACCTGTGTACGCAGTATTTCCTTTATACCTGTCAGATGGTTGAGCCTGTATCCGACCGCATCCCTGCTTTCGAGCAGTTCTTTGGTAAAGTCGTTCCCGTCACGGAAAAGAAGCATCATTTTATGCGTTTTCATGAGTTTTAAGATCATGCGGATATGTTCATCTTCAAAAACACGCAATTGTTCTGTAAACAGTACAAAACCCTTTTTTTTCTTAGATTGCTCCAGTACGAACAGCGTATCGTATGCCAATTCGTCGAGTTTGGGGTAAAAATAAGCATAGGCCTTTTCCAGCCGTTGTACCAGGTGTTCTGCCCGGAACGGATCCTGTGTAAAAATGGGATGCAGTTCGTTGAGGAAGCGTATTCCTACCGTACACAGCTGTTCCAGCAGGCGCTCCTGCTTTTGAGCCCACGCCTTGTAAATGCTTCGCACCGATTTTTTTTCCCCGACCCAGCTGTGCACCCATTCTGAGAAATCACGATGCGCCTGCATCCAGTCAAATGTTTCGGAAAGCTGGTTCCATAAGTATTCCAGCCTTGCATTGAGCAGGCCGTCTTCATTATTTACTGTTTCATGTCGCTGTGAAAAAGAAAGAATATGCCCGTCGGTGAGCACCTCGCGTATGGCCACAGGTTTTGAAAGCACCAGCCCTTCCAGGCTGCGAAGGCGTGACAAGGCCACATATGCCTGGCCCGACATAAAGACGTCGTTGATGTCCAGAACGGCTTTGTCAAACGTAAGGCCCTGTGATTTGTGGACCGTTATGGCCCAGGCCAGTTTCAACGGGTATTGTACAAAAGTTCCCAGTACTTCCTCCTCTATCTCCTTCGTCTGCGGGTTCAGCGCATACCGCACGTTCTGCCATTCATATTTTTCAACGGTGATTTTGGCATTGTCCTCCGGTAAAAAAACTTCTACCTCATGTTCGGAAACGTAAAACACAACGCCTATTTTTCCGTTGTAAAACCGTTTTTCATAACTGAGATCGTTTTTTACAAACATCACCTGTGCACCTTTTTTAAGCACGAGTTCGGACTCCAGAGGATACATCTTTTCGGGAAAATCTCCGTTAATTTCAGGCAGGAACATAAACTCCTGTGCCTTGAGCATGCCGAGTTCGCGGTCGTTGATGTCGTCTGCTTTGCGGTTATGCGTGGTAAGCGTAATATAGCCTTTGTTTTTCTGCGTATCAAACTGTTCCTTTACCCGGGTCCCCAGTAATTCGTAATCCTCTGCCGTTACAGAAGACGTTCTGAAATTGTTGAGCAATTCTACGAAGCGCTCATCATCCTGACGGTAAATTTTCTTGAGTTCTATATAAACCGGTTGTGAGGCCTGCATGACCCAGGCATTAAAAAAATACATGCCCTGGTAAAAATGCTTCAGACGCTCCCATTCATTCTGCCTTACAACGGGAGGAAGCTGCCACAGGTCACCGATAAAAAGCACCTGTACACCACCAAACGGTAAAGAGGACTTGCGCACATGCTGCAGCATTTCGTTCATGGCATCAAGCACATCTGCACGCAGCATGGACACTTCATCAATAACCAGAAGTTCCAGGTTACGGATAAGCGTCTGCTTCGTCTGGTGCATTTTAAAATGCCTCCTGATCGTCCGTTTTGTTTCAAAATAGGTACCATCCGCCGAATGTCCGGTATCATCCACAGGTATATAGCCCGCAAACGGCAGCTGGAAAAAAGAATGGATTGTGACACCGCCCGCATTCAGTGCGGCAATGCCCGTAGGAGCCACCACCACCGTATTTTTGGAACTGGTTTCCAGGATCTTTTTCAGAAGCGTGGTTTTACCCGTACCCGCCTTACCGGTTAAAAAAACATTTTTTCCTGTTTGCTGGATATACTGTAAAACGAGTGCTGCTTCTGGTGTCATAATGCAAAGATAAAAAAACCACCCGTTTGGGTGGCTTCGTTATTTTTTTGATTCTGTTTTCTTTTCTTCAGTTTTAGGTGTTTCCTTTTCTACCTTTTTTCCTGTTTTTTCTTCGTATTGTTTATGAAGTAAATCCAGTACTTCATCGGTAAGGTTATACTCTTCTTTTGCGTACAGTACAGAAGCTGCATCACCCGTTCCGTAAATATAGTCGTACCCTTTTTCTTTTCCGTAATCTTTGATGAAGGATTTCATACGCGACACCATAGAATCACGTTCAACAGCACTTTCATCCTGGAACTTCTTCATATAGTTCTGTTCTTTTTCAGCTAATGTCTGCTGGCGGCGTTCCAGTTCAGCCTGACGCTTCTGTGCCCATTCCATTCCTTTTGACTGTGCCTGCTGCTGCAGTTCCAATACATCTCTCTGGAATTTTTTAGCATCACCGTCCAATTCGTTTTTCATACGGTCCGACATGGTTTTAAACTTCGCTTCAAAATCCTTGAACTCCTGATATTCCTTCATGAGTTTTTCCGTATCGATATAAGCCGTTTTAAACCCCGTTGCAGTTGTAGTTGTTTTCCCGGCATTTTTTGTTTCTGCATTGTCCTTGTTACAGGCAATTACACTTAATGCCACAACAGCCAACATCATCATTTTTTTCATATAAAAAGAAATTTTTAAGTAAAACTAAATTCCTCACAAAAGTATTTAAAATTATGGAATTGTATCCACTATAAAAAATTTATATCATTATTTTAAATTTTATAAGAATACTTTATTTTAAACAATAGTGAAATATTCGATTTAAGCGATTTTTAAAATTAAGGAAGGTATTTCCACGTTTCATGCTTCAAAAGTTTAAATAATCATAATTAAAATGATTTTTTAAAAATATAGATGTGGGAAGAATATTCTTTTGTACGGTTTCCATTCCAATTCGACCATAATCCAACCCAGCCTGCTTTTATGATGTTCTTTTTTCCGGTTTTATATGATTCGGACAACAGGGAAACATAAAAACTATCAAAATACATAGGTTTTATATGCATAAGGTTAAATCCGTGTTTGGATCCCAACGTTTTCATCGCAGTTTTACTGAAATGCCAAAGATGCCGAGGTACATCCCAGGCAGCCCAGTATTCTTTATAATATTGCGCATCGTAAGAGCGGAAATTAGGAACCGCAATGACCAACATACCGTTTGAAGAAAGTTTCTCTTTAAAAAACTCAAAATAAGAATGCGGATCCTTTACATGTTCCAACACATGCCATAGCGTAATAACGTCAAACCCGCACTCGTCTATTTGATTTAATGCAGCACTTACCCGAATTCCTTTTGCTGCACAAAGCTTCCTCGCTGATTCATCAGGTTCAACTCCATACACCGTTTGTCCATAATCTTTACCATACTTCAAAAATTCTCCTGTTCCACAACCAACGTCAAGCACTTTAAGAAGCCCTTTTGAATGCAATGTTTTCAAAAGCCTCCATTTTTTTTTGATGGTATGCTTCTTTACAAGTTGATATATTTTTTCAAACCAGTTTCGGTTTCCATCTGTATGTGATATATAGTTGTCACTTTTGTAATAAGATCCAAGTTGTTCCCAATCGGTAAATTCGGTTTTATAACAATCATAGTCAGCATCGTATTTTAAAACAAACTGCTTTTTTGATACGCTGTAATCTTGAATATATTTATCTTCCATATAAAAAGGAACAGCCCTTACGGGCTGTTATTATAAATTTATAGTTTATTCAAACCAAAAAATAGTATTCCCTTTCTTTACTGTTTCACGTGGAACATCGTTAACGTCCCATATGGATCAACAGTATCGAAATATCAGACGGCGCCACTCCACTTATACGAGATGCCTGCGAAATAGTTACCGGCCGGATCTTCTTCAATTTCTCACGTGCTTCGTGCGACATGGATTTGATCTTATCATAATCAAAATTTTCCGGAATCTTTACGTCTTCCAGTCGCGTAAGTTTGTCGGCATTGTTGCGCTCTTTCTCTATATAGCCTGAATACTTCACCTGTATTAAAGCCTGGTCTATCACTTCCTGATCCAAATTATGTTCTTCAATATAGGAACGTACTTTTTCAAACTTCAATACATCATCAAGATCAAGCTGCGGTCGCGAAAATACCTTAAACATTTTATCAGGTTGCTTCATCAGGTCGCTTCCTTTTGATTCCAGAATCGGATTTGCTTCTTCTGTTTTTACCGAAGTTTCTTTAAAAAACTGAACAAAACTTTCAGAAGAATTCTTTTTATATTCCATACGTTTCAAACGGTCTTCTTTAGCCAGACCTATCTCAAAGGATTTAGGTGTTAACCTGAAATCAGCATTATCCTGGCGTAGTAACGTGCGGTATTCCGCTCTCGAAGTAAACATACGATAAGGTTCTTCCGTTCCTTTTGTAATAAGATCGTCAATTAAAACACCTATATAGGCTTCATCCCTTTTCAAAACAAAAGGTTCTCTATTCTGAACTTTTAAAGCCGCATTAATCCCGGCCATTAATCCCTGGGCTGCTGCTTCTTCATAACCCGTTGTGCCGTTAATCTGACCTGCGAAGAACAAACCATCCACGAGCTTTGTTTCCAGAGAATGTTTCAATTGTGTTGGCGGAAAATAATCATATTCAATTGCATATCCGGGTCTGAAGAACTTCACATTCTCAAATCCAGCAACCGATCTCAGCGCCTTAAACTGCACATCTTCGGGTAATGATGTTGAGAATCCGTTCACATAAACTTCCACTGTATCCCACCCCTCTGGTTCTACAAAAATCTGGTGACGTTCTTTATCAGCGAAACGGTTGATCTTATCTTCAATTGAAGGACAATAACGTGGCCCCAGGCTTTTGATTCTTCCGTTAAACATCGGCGAACGGTCAAATCCCTCCCGAAGCAGCTCATGTACTTCATTTGATGTATACGTCATATAACACGATCTTTGTACTGTCAAAGGCTTTGTAACATCGGAATAAGAAAATTTCTGCGGATTTACATCTCCCGGTTGTTCTTCCATTTTGGAATAATCCAAAGAACGGCCATCAACACGAGGAGGTGTACCCGTTTTCATACGTCCGGATTCAAATCCCACCTTTACCAGATCTTCCGTAATACCGAACGAAGCACTTTCACCTGCCCTTCCTCCCCCAAACTGCTTTTCACCAATATGAATGAGACCGTTTAAAAACGTACCATTTGTTAGCACTACCGTTTTAGACTTTATCTCGATCCCGAGACTCGTACGGACACCGGTTACCTTATTATTTTCCATAAGAATTCCGGACACCATTTCCTGATAAAAATCAAGATTTGGTGTTCCTTCCAACATCAAACGCCAGGTTTCGGCAAATCGCATACGGTCACTCTGACATCTAGGCGACCACATAGCAGGCCCTTTGGACACGTTCAACATTTTAAACTGGATTGCAGACTGGTCGGACACGATTCCGGAGTATCCTCCTAGAGCATCAATTTCCCTTACAATCTGACCTTTTGCAATTCCGCCCATAGCAGGATTACAACTCATTTGGGCAATATTCTGAAGACTCATGGTAACCAACAGTGTCTTCATACCCATATTTGCAGCTGCAGCTGCAGCTTCAGAACCGGCATGACCGGCCCCTACCACAACTACATCATATTCATCTTGAAATAAACTCATTGTTCCACGTGAAACATTAATTAAACAATTTTAAAAAATACTATTGTTCCACGTGGAACATAAGCATTTTCTCCTGCTCTTTAAAACGCATCATTTCTGCATCCTCATCAGATTTATCTTTGTACCCGCAATAATGCAAAACACCATGTGCCATAACCCTTAACAACTCATCCTTAAAAGATACATCGAAATCTTTGGCATTATCCTGAACCCTTTCTATTGAAATAAAGATATCCCCTGAAATAAGATCGCCAATACAGTAATCAAAACTGATGATGTCGGTCAAGGTGTCATGATCCAGGTATTGCATATTGATATTATGCAGGTACTCATCATCACAAAAAATATAGTTGATCTCCCCTGCTTCCTTCCCTTCCGATTCAATGACAGCATCAATCCATGTTTCATAACCGGACTCGTTTTCAAGCTCAAAATCTGTTTCGTAATTAAAAATGACCATAATTCGTTTTAAAAATACCCACAAAGGTACGAGGAAAGTAAAATAAGTCAGTTTAAAAAGATGCTAAAATTAATAAGTTATTGATAATCAATTATATAAATAAATATAAAAAGCTAATCTAATTACAAAAAGCAGCAATTCGTACCTTTATTTTCAAAATAATACGCTTCGCAAAAAATCAAGCCTCTGAGAATCGCGTAAAAAAAAATAAAACGGACCACAATACATACAGCGCAATTTAAGCGTCATACTTAACAGCAGAGCTTACAAAAAAAGATTTGTGCATTCTCTATCAAAATAAATTCAACGCGCTGAGAATCGCATAAAATAAGTAATGCAGCATCTTGTATCGTATATTCAACTATCAAAGGGATTATATACAAGGCAAGAACGGCATGAAAAAAATGAATGCAGCTATAGTCTGCATGACATTTACTCAAAACATCAAACACCATCATTCTAACCTGTTGTCAACAACTCATTATTATTAATAAAAAAGAAATTTTAAAATTTAAAAAATGATTTCTTCTATATAATGCCTGTTAATATGTAGCATAACTTTTTGACCTGAAACAGCTGTTTGTGATTTATAAAAAGTTGTTAACATTGTCTTAATATGTTAAAGGCTTTAATTTCAAATAATTTGGAATTTCGTGTTCATATCCGGATGTCTTTTCAACCTTATTTTTTGATAAGTTTTCCTGTTGATAACTGTTTATAACTTGAACTTGGTTGTCAAAAGTTGTGTGGATTTAATTCCATAAAAAAAGCAGTTTTCAACATAAAGGGGCGTCCATATACATTTTACCGAATTGTTAAATGAATATTTATTTAAAGTTATTCACAGTTATTAACATGGGTTATCCCTATGTTCATTATGAGTTATAAACACTTATATTTGCGACCTGAAAAATACTTAAAAATGAAGAAAATTATCTTAACATGCTTTATTATAGGCAGTTGTACGATACATGCGCAAAGATTGACTAACGAAAAAGGAAACCTTCACGTTTTAAAGGATGAAACGGCTGTAAACATCCGCTTTTCCTATGAGAATATGAAGCTTATGAAAGAGAATTTAACGGAAGAACAGTACGTTAAGGAACGCAGAAAGGATCTTAATGAGAAAAACAAGGGAAACGGGGATGTATGGCTATCGAAGTGGCAGAATGCAAAAGATGGTATATGGGAACCAAAATTTGTAGAACTGCTCTTAAAGACCGTAAAAACCGGTGTCACTTTTCACGAAGGGCATGAAGAAGCAAAATACACACTTTTGGTGGATGCTGTATGGATTTATCCGGGTTGGGACGTTTACATGATGAAGCAGCCGGCGAAGGTAACCACAAAGATAAAGCTTATAGAAACGGCTAATCCGTCCATTGTGCTTTATGAAACGGATGCTTTGGAAGCTCCGGGCGACCAGTTCGGAAGCAATTTCAGCAATGAATCGCGTATAGGTGAAGGATTTGCCAAAACGGCGAAAACGTTTGGAAAGGTCATCAACAAAGCCCTTAAATAATGAAAACGGATTCCTATCAGGAATCCGTTTTATTTTCGCGTATCATGTAGGCCATGTTTTTGATGATGTTATGGTGTTTGGAAACGAACGTATTTTCCTTATTCCATACATAACCCGCAAGGACCGCACATATTTTTCTCTTTACTTCAGGATTTTCGGGCTGGTGGTAAAAAAGTTCCTGTAAATTACCCGTATACCATTCTTTTACATATGTGGTAAATACCCCGATGCCGTATTCCATGTATTCAGTATATTCTTTCTGCCAGTCTACCTTTTCCCCATTTATCTGGCGAAGAGCCAGTTTGGCTGCGAGGATGCCCGATTCGGTTGCAAAACACACGCCCGATGAAAATACGGGATCCAGGAATTCGGTACTGTTACCGGTAAGAGCATAGCCTTCCCCGTAAAACTGCGAAACGGCAACCGAATAGTTCTTTAAATGGATAGGATCGAATTCGAAAGGCAGCCTGTTAAACCTCTTTACATAAAAATCCGATAACGAAATGGCGTTCTGTATAGCTTCCGTCGTATTTCCCGATGCAGATAAACCGTCTATATAATCAGTGGGGCCCACGATGCCCACACTTGTATTTCCGTTAGAAAAAGGGATCACCCACAACCATACTTCCGTTTCAATGATATCGAATGAAATCTGGGTACCTTCTACTCCTTCCGGTCTGTTTAGATCCTTTACATGGGTAAAGATGGCGGAATGCGGATCCAGTTTGGATGGAGACTCCAGTTTCAGTAATCTGGGTAGAACGCGACCGTAACCGCTGCAGTCTATGACGAACTTTGCATGAACCTTTGAAATGATGCCCTCCTTGTTTTTCAGGGTTGTTACCGAATCAGTTCCGTTAAATTCCACATCCGTAACTTCGGTTTCAAACGCAATGTCCACTCCTTTTCTCTGAAGTTCGTCGGTCATGGCCTTGTCAAAATCCGCACGAGGAATCTGCCAGGTCCAGTCCCAGCCTTCCCCGAATTTCTTACTGAAATCAAAAATACAGATCTCTTCCCCCCTGATGAACCGTGCACCCAGTTTCTTTTCAAAACCTTTCGCGTTAAGTGCATCCATAAGGCCGGCCTCATCAAAATGATCCATAACGCGCGGAATAAGGCTCTCGCCTACTACGATTCTCGGGAATTTCTGTTTTTCAACAACTTTGATCCTGGCTCCCTGTTTCTGCAGATATCCGGCGGCAACGCTTCCGCTGGGACCGGCACCAATAATTAGGATATCAACATTTTCTACATTCATGTGATACAATAAATAGTTTAAAATTATATTTTTGCTTATGCAAAATGGTTGTTCAAATTTACGAGAAAAACAAACATTTTAACCATTTAAGAAATACTATTTTAATGAAAGTTATTCAAGATTATTTAACCCTAAACGACTTCTCTTCCATTGTTTTCAACAATGAAAAAATAGCGCTCGACAAAATACTCACAGAACGTGTTGACAAGAGTTTCCGCTTTCTGCGCGACTTTTCGTCAAATAAGGTCATCTACGGGGTAAATACCGGTTTCGGACCTATGGCGCAGTACAGGATACAGCCCGAAGACCAGCTACAGCTGCAATACAACCTTATCCGCAGCCATGCTTCAGGTACGGGGAATGCACTTGGTACACTTCATGTAAAGGCTGCGGTACTGGCACGCCTTAATACGCTGGCCCTTGGAAAATCCGGAGTCAACATTTCGGTTATAGAGCTTATGAAGGAACTCATCAACCGGGACATTACACCCCTTATCTTTGCACACGGCGGTGTGGGTGCCAGCGGCGATCTGGTTCAGCTGGCGCATCTGGCCCTGGTTTTAATAGGGGAAGGAGAAGTTTTTTATAAGGAAGAACGCAGAACAACACAGGAAGTGTTCGAATTGGAAGAACTGCAACCCATAAAGGTCGAAATCCGAGAGGGTCTAGGACTTATGAACGGTACTTCGGTGATGACGGGTATCGGTATCGTAAATGCTGTTTTTGCGGAAAAACTCCTTGATATATCGGTTCAGGCATCGTGTATGATCAACGAAATCGTGCAGGCTTATGACGATCATTTGTCGCAGGAGCTCAACAATGCCAAGCTGCATTTAGGGCAACAGCTCGTAGCCCGTAAAATGCGTGATCATCTGTGCGATAGCAAATTAACGCGCAACAGGCAGGAACACCTTTACAGCGGCACCAATACGGAAGAGGTGTTCAAGGAAAAGGTGCAGGAATATTATTCCATACGCTGTGTACCGCAAATACTTGGGCCTGTTCACGATACGGTTGCATCGGTTAAGGAAATACTGGAAAAAGAGATCAATTCTGCAAACGACAACCCCATCATCGACGTAGAAAAAGAGCAGGTATACCATGGAGGTAACTTCCACGGTGATTATGTTTCACTCGAAATGGACAAACTAAAGCTCGTGGTAACCAAAGTTTCCATGCTTGCCGAACGCCAGCTTAATTACCTGCTCAATACAAAGATCAACGAAATACTGCCTCCTTTTGTGAACCTTGGAAAGCTGGGATTCAACTTCGGTATGCAGGGCGTACAGTTTACGGCTACGTCTACAACTGCCGAAAACCAGGCGCTTTCCACCTCTATGTACATACACAGTATCCCCAACAACAACGACAACCAGGACATCGTAAGCATGGGAACCAATGCCGCCGTTATGTGCAGCAACGTTATTGAAAATGCTTTTGAAGTACTGGCTATTGAAATGATCACCATTGTACAGGCTGTAGATGCCCTGAACTGCTACGACGGTTTAAGCTCTTCATCGAAAAAGGCCTATGGGCAAATCCGCAAGATTGTTCCCGTATTTTCGGAAGATCAGGTGATGTATCCGTTTATAAACCAGGTAAAAGAACTATTAAAGAAGGAGTCTATATGAAAAAATGTGCATTGGTAACGGGCGGTTCACGCGGTATAGGAAAGGCTGTTTGCGTAAAACTGGCAAAGGATTTGCAGTATCATATACTCATCAACTACCAGTCGAACCATGAAGCTGCGTTGGAAACACAGCAGCTTATAGAAAATGAAGGCGGATCGGCGGAAATCCTGGCGTTTGATGTAGCGGATCTTGAAGCAACACAACGTGCTTTGAACGAGTGGAAGGAAAATAACAAGGAGTCTGTTGTGGAAGTCATTGTAAACAATGCAGGCATTACGCGTGACGGATTGTTTATGTGGATGCAGCCGGACGACTGGAAAAGGGTTATCGATACAAGCCTTAACGGTTTTTACAGCGTAACGAACTTCTTTATACAGGAAATGCTGCGCAACAAATACGGGCGCATCATCAACATGGTTTCGGTTTCCGGAGTAAAGGGAACAGCAGGCCAAACGAACTATTCGGCTGCAAAAGGCGCCGTAGTGGCGGCCACGAAAGCCCTTGCACAGGAAGTAGCAAAGCGTAAGGTAACGGTAAATGCCGTGGCACCGGGGTTTATCAGAACCGATATGACGGCGGAACTCGATGAAAAGGAACTGGTAAAGATGATACCGGCCAACCGTTTTGGAGAGGCGGAAGAAGTAGCAGACCTGGTAAGTTTCCTGGCTTCCCGGAAATCAGGATACATTACGGGAGAAATTATAAACATAAACGGAGGAATTTATTCATAATGAATAACAGAGTGGTGATAACCGGTATGGGTATTTATTCCTGTATCGGTACCAATTTAGAAGAGGTGAAGAAATCGTTGTTCGAGGGAAGATCGGGCATCGTGTTTGACGAAGAACGTAAAGAGTACGGCTTCCGGTCTGCATTGACCGGCAAGGTGCCGACGCCCGATTTAAAACCCTTTTTAAGCCGCCGGCAGCGTATTACCATTGGTGAGGAAACGGAATATGCCTATATGGCCACAATGGAGGCCCTGGAACAGGCAGGTATTGTGCTCGACGATTTCCATAAGCGTGAAATAGGCCTTATCTATGGCAACGACAGCGTGTCCAAAGCCATCATTGAAGCTACGGATATCGTAAGGGAGAAGAAGGATACGGCGCTTATAGGTTCGGGAGCCATCTTTAAATCGATGAACTCTACGGTTACCATGAACCTTTCAACAATTTTCAACATCCGCGGGATCAACATGACCATAAGTGCTGCCTGTGCCAGCGGTTCCCATGCTATCGGGCTGGGATACCTTATGATTAAGAACGGTTTGCAGGACCTTGTGATCTGCGGGGGTGCCCAGGAAATAAATAAGTACGGAATGGCCAGTTTTGACGGGCTCGGTGTTTTTTCACCGCGTGAAAACGAACCTGTGAAAGCCTGTCGTCCTTTCGATGCACACCGCGACGGACTTGTACCTTCGGGAGGTGGTGCTACGGTTATACTGGAAAGCCTGGAAAGTGCCCTGGCCCGTGGTGCCAACATCATAGCTGAAATTGCAGGCTACGGATTTTCGTCCAACGGCGGCCATATTTCCACACCCAACGTAGACGGACCGGCATCGGCCATGCGTAAGGCATTGGACCAGGCAGGACTGAATGCAGAAGACATAGGATATATCAACGCCCATGCCACATCCACTCCGGTAGGCGATGCCAATGAAGCCCAGGCCATAGACGAAGTGTTCGGTGCTTCGCGTCCATATGTATCTTCAACAAAATCCATGACGGGACATGAATGCTGGATGGCAGGAGCCAGCGAAATCATCTACTCTACCATCATGATGAACGAAGGCTTCATTGCACCCAACATCAATTTTGAAACACCGGACGAGCATTCTGCAAAGCTCAATATTGCCACTGAAACAATAAATAAAGATTTTGATGTATATTTGTCGAATTCTTTCGGATTTGGAGGAACCAATTCGGCTGTAATTGTCAAAAAATATAAATAAGGAAAATGGGAATTGAAGAAATCATCGAAAAAGTCAACGATATACTTGTAGAAGAGTTTGAAGTAGACGGAGATGTAATTGAAGCAGGAAAAAATTTAAAGGAAACACTTGATCTGGACAGCCTGGATTATGTAGATCTGGTGGTGATCATCGAATCCAATTTCGGTGTAAAACTCGTAGAAGCGGATTTTGCCGGTATGGTGACATTTGAAGATTTCTACAACATCATCGATCGTAAAATTACAGCCAAAAACGCTTAAGAATGACCCAATGGAGTGGTAAGTCGAAAGGAACCATTTTAGGCTATAAAATTTTTGTATACTGTATTAAGAAGCTGGGAATACGTGCTGCCTACAGCATTCTGGTATTCGTGGCTTTTTATTATTTTATAGCATATCCGGCTTCGTTTAAAGCCATGTTTTATTATTTCCGCTACCGTCAGCGGTTTTCTTTCTTAAAGGCGGTTGCAGCAGTGTATAAAAGCTATTTTGTTTTTGGGCAGACCCTGATTGATAAAGTAGCCATTTCGGCCGGTATGCGTTCGTCATTTACGTTTGATTTTGACGGTATCGACATCCTTAAACAGCTGCTTCAGGAACAAAAGGGAGGTATCCTTATAAGTGCGCATATCGGTAATTTTGAAATTGCCGAAACTTTTTTTTCCGAAATTGATTTTAACTGTCAGATCCACATTGTTACCGTAGATCAGGAACATTCGGTTATCAAGGAATACCTTGAAAGCATTTCAGACAAAGCACCCGGAGTTCATTTTATCTATGTAAAAGAGGATCTTTCCCATATTTTTGAAATAAACGAGGCATTGTCCCGCAATCACCTTATCTGTCTTACAGGTGACCGATATTTTGACCATTCCAAAACCGTTCAGGAACAATTGCTCGGTGAAGCAGCACATTTTCCAGCTGGAACTTTCCAGCTTGCCTCCCGTTTAAAAGCACCTGTAGCCTTTGTTTACGTAATGAAGGAACCCGGTCTGCATTACCACCTGTACACCAGGCGCGCGCCGGAAATCCGGCACCGTGATGCAGCAGCAGTATTAAAAGCTTATACGGAAAGTGTAGGCAATATGCTTCAGAAGTACCCGTACCAGTGGTTCAATTATTTTGAATTCTGGAAAAAATAACCGCATAAATCAAGGTTTAAATGAAAAATGTTTTAGTTGTCTGTTACTCGCAATCGGGACAGTTAAAGGAAATAGCAGCCCGAGTGGGAAGTGCATTCGAGAAAAGTGAAGAGGTACACGTAACCTATTACAACCTGTGCCCCGCTAACCCGTTTCCTTTTCCATGGGACAACGATTCCTTTTTCGGCGTATTTCCTGAGACCTTCCTGCAGGTTCCTGCTCAGCTGGAAGCACCTTCACAAGAAATCATGAACACAAAATACGATCTTGTTTTACTGCATTACCAGGTGTGGTACCTTACCCCTTCCGTTCCGTTTAATTCCTTTCTAAAAAGCTCCTTTGCCCGGCAGCTGCTTCATAACGTTCCGGTAATTACCATAAGCGGCAGCAGGAATATGTGGGCATATGCACAGGAAAAGGTAAAGGTACTTTTGAAGGATCTCGATGCCCGGCTTGTTGGGAATATTGCGTTAACCGACCGCAACATCAACCTCGTCAGCGTGATTACCGTGGTGGACTGGATGTTTTCGGGCAGAAAAAGGAAGACCTACGGTTTTTTACCGCTACCTGGCGTATCGGATAAGGAAATCAAAGCGTCAGAACGGTTCGGAGACATCATACTCCCCTATCTGTTGAAAGGATCGTATGAAAATATGCAGCAGGAACTCGTACAGAATGGAGCTGTTGAATACCGCTGGTTTCTGGTATCCATGGATAAAAAAGCCAATAAGATGTTCCGGATATGGTCGCAGCTTATTACGAAAAATCCCGGTAAGCGTCGTCTTTTACTTAAATTTTTTAAAGGGTATCTTTTTTGTGCTATCTGGATTTTATCACCGATAGTTCATTTAATTGAGTCTATTTTGTATCCAATTCGTTATTTTAGCATTCGGAAAGAGAAAAAGTATTTTCAAGGAGTTTAGCAATGTCAGGAAGAGTTTTTATCAATAAAATAGAGAAATTTTTACCGAATGAACCTGTTTCAAATGATGAAATGGAACAGATCCTCGGAGAAATAAACCATAAACCATCAAAGTCGCGCCGCATTATTTTAAGGAACAACGGGATTAAAACCCGTTATTATGCCCTTGACAAACAGCAGCGTATTACGCACAACAATGCGGAACTCACCGCGTTGGCCGTACGAAGCCTTACGGATGCCGATTTTACACTTAACGATATCGAGGTATTGTCCTGCGGTACTTCAACACCCGATCTGCTGCTTCCTTCGCATGCCGCCATGGTACACGGGTTGCTTCAAAACAGGTCGGTTGAGCTGAATTCCGCTTCCGGAGTTTGCTGTTCGGGTATGAACGCACTGAAATACGGTTACTTGTCGGTAAAGTCGGGTAATTCTAAAAATGCGGTCTGTACCGGATCTGAACGAGTTTCCACATGGATGATGGCCGATAAGTTTGAAGCGGAGATTGCGAACCTGGAAGCCTTGGAGCAACAGCCTATACTCGCATTCAAAAAGGACTTTTTAAGATGGATGCTGTCCGATGGAGCTGGTGCGATACTGCTTGAAAACGAAGCAAAAGGATCTTTGTCGCTCGAGGTGCTATGGATGGAAAACTATTCATATGCCCACGAACTGGAGACCTGTATGTATGCAGGCGGGGAAAAACAGCAGGACGGATCGGTGAAGGCATGGAGCGAGTACAGTGTGGACGAGTGGCGCAACGAATCGGTATTTTCACTGAAACAGGATGTGAAGATCCTTGATGAGTTCATTTTGAAGAAGGGAGTGGAAAGCATGCGGGATGCCATGCTTAAACATAATATAACCCCGCGAGACATCACCTACTTCCTGCCCCATATTTCTTCGGTTTATTTTAAGGATAAGCTGTATGCGGAATTTAAAGAAGCCGGATTGGAAATAGCGTCTGATAAATGGTTCCTGAACCTACCGGATGTCGGAAATGTAGGCGCTGCTTCCATTTACCTTATGCTGGAAGAGCTCTTCCACAGCGGACGTCTTAAAACCGGTGATACGGTGATGCTGTCCGTTCCGGAAAGCGGTCGTTTTTCGTATGCCTATGCCTTTTTAAAAGTAGTTTCGTAATGCAGGTTCTCTTTCCCATAACCGATAAGGAAGTATTGCTTAAATGCATTCCGCAGCGCCAACCCATTGTGATGGTAGATACGCTTCTGTCTTTTGAAGAAGATAGCGTAGTAGCAGGCTTTACGGTGCAGGCAGAGGGTTTGTTCGAACAGGACGGCATGCTCGCGGAACCAGGACTTATCGAACACATGGCGCAAACCGTGGCTCTTCATACCGGATTTAGCTTTTATGTACGCAATGAACAGGCCCCAACAGGATATATCGGCAGCATTGCCAATCTCAGGGTCAACAGGCTTCCGGTTCAGCATGAAAACATCGTTACAACGGCTACCATCCTGCATGAATTTTCAGGTGTAACGCTCGTTGATATTGTTTCAAAGGTACACAACGAAGTCATCGCATCGGGCCAGATGAAAACCGTAATAGCAAAATAAATGGAACAGACTCCTGCGTATATCGGCATACAGAACTATCTTCCGCACCTTAAGCCCATGCTTATGGTGGACATGATCGAATACATTGGCCCCGAGCGTGTGCTGACACATTTCTTCATTACGGACGATTGTATCTTTACGGAAAACGGATTTCTGTCGGAAGCCGGGCTTATTGAAAATGCGGCACAAACCTGTTCTTCGGTTTCGGGTCAGTACTATTTTGAAGAAGAACCATCATCAGAATCTCAGGATAATCCGGGCATCATCGGATTCATCAGTTCTATAAAAAAGATTACGCTGCATAAGCTGCCTCCGGTACATACGCAGATTCAGACCGAAGCCCATCTCATTTCACAGGTTCAGACCCCCGAATATTCTATTTGTACGCTAAAAGTTGTTACATATCATACAGATACGTTATTTTTGGAAGGCGAAATGAATTTGTTTTTACAAAAAAGATAAGATGAAGAAGAATGAAGTTCCACAGGACGACAGTCCCCTTAAAAAGAATCAAAGCAATGAACTGGTTTATGCGGTAGACGAAGAAGGAACCTTTGTTTCCGTTCAAAGTTCGGGATGGGAACCTAAAACCATCATACAGTATGAAAACCTTGAAGTGCTCGATCAGCGTGTAAAGCAGGCATTGGAAGAGGTTCGCGCCAACAGGGTAAGCCCCGTGGTATACTTTATGGAATTGCAACGAATGGACTGGCAGACCCTTGCAGCCTATATCGGCAAATGGACATTTTTAGTGAAGCGTCATGCAAAACCTTCTGTTTTTAAGGCACTGGGAACCAAAACCCTTCAGAAATACGCCGATGTTTTCGGCATAACGTTAGAAGATTTAAGAAATTTTAAAGGATAAATGCAGGGAGAATTTCAACACAGGCAGTCCGCACACTGTGAAAACGGAGCCATCGTAAATCTGTTAAACAATGAGAATTTTAAAATAAGCGAACCTATGGCCTTTGGCCTGGGATCGGGTTTGTTTTTCGTATATCTGCCTTTTATAAAGGTAAACCATGCGCCGGCGATCTCTTACCGGCCACTACCCGGCGTCATCTTTAACCGTATGGCCAAGAGGCTCGGCATCAAGGTAAAGCGCTTTAAATTTTCCGATCCGCGAAAGGCACAGCAGAAGCTCGACGAGAACCTGCAAAAGAACATACCCACGGGGCTGGTTGTGGGTGTATACCACCTCAACTATTTTCCCGACGAATACCGTTTTCATTTCAATGCCCACAACATCGTGGTATACGGAAAAGAGCACGGACGTTACCTTATCAGCGATCCTGTTCTGGATCATACTGTTTCATTAACGGAAGGTGAACTGGAGAAAGTGCGTTTTGCCAAAGGGGCACTGGCTCCTAAAGGACACCTCTACTACCCTGTTTCCATTCCTTCACAGGCCGATCTGGAGCAACCCATAAGGGCTGCTATAAAGAAAACCTGCAACGATATGCTGGCACCTGTACCCATCGTCGGTGTACGCGGGATGCGCATGGTGGCGAAGGCTATCGTTAAGTGGCACCGGAAGCTCGGGGTGGCCAAAGCCAATTACAATCTGGTAAACCTTATCCGCATGCAGGAAGAAATAGGTACCGGAGGGGGTGGTTTCCGTTTTATTTATGCAGCCTTTCTGCAGGAGGCCGCGACTTACCTTAAGAACGACCGCCTAAAGGAACTTGCTGTCGAAATGGCGGGTATAGGTGATAAGTGGCGTGATTTCGCACTGGAAGCATCGCGCGTGGTAAAGAAACGCAGCAATACCCAGAATGTATACGAGCATTTGTCGAACCAGCTTTTGGAACTTGCAGATCTGGAAGAAGCTTTCTTCAAAAAACTTAAAAAAGCAGTGTAATGCCGGCCATCATTAAGATACAGAACATTTCAAAACAATATAAGGGATCGGATTATCAGTCGCTCAATAACGTGAAGCTCGAGATTCCCGAAGGTTCCATATTCGGACTTCTTGGGCCGAACGGCGCCGGGAAAACCACGCTTTTATCCATTTTATGCGGTGTAATACGCCCTACGCTCGGCAGTTTTGAAATTGCCGGTATTTCCTCAAACGGAAACATCCGCCGCATTCAGGAAATGATCGGAGTAGTTCCACAGGAGTACGCCCTCTACCCTACGCTTACTGCTTATGAAAACCTGGTGTATTTCGGAAGCCTTTACAACGTTTCGAAGGCCGATTTAAAACCCCGGATAACAAGCTACCTCAAACACCTTGGACTTGAAAAGTTCATGCACAAAAAAATACATACGTTTTCGGGCGGGATGAAGCGCCGTGTGAACCTTATTGCGGGCATCCTGCATAATCCCAGGGTCCTTTTCCTGGATGAACCGACGGTTGGTGTTGACGTACAGTCGCGTGCTACCATCATTGCCTACCTGAAGCAGCTGAACCAAGAAGGTACCACCATTGTGTATACGTCGCATTTAATGGCCGAGGCGCAGGATTTCTGTACCGATATCGCCATTATTGACCAGGGAACGGTGTTTGTGGAAGGCACCCCGCAGGAACTCATCCAAAGTATACCTCATGCCCATAGCCTGGAAGAGGTATTTATAGCATTAACCGGTAAAAAGTTACGCGATGTGGTTTAAATTGGGACAAAGCATCTTAAAGGAACTCAGGTTGTTGTTCCGTGATATTGGCGGACTCATCACCCTGTTCGTCATGCCCATAATCCTGGTGGTGGTGGTGACTTCCATTCAGGACAGCACCTACCAGAGCATCAGCGCCTCCAAAATTCCTATATTGTGGCTCGATCATGATCAGGACAGTATTTCGTTCAGGGTAAGGGCCGAACTTGAAAAATCGCAGAGTTTTGAACTCGTTACGGAACTCAACAACAAAGCTTTAACGGAAACAGCCGCCAAAGATGCCGTTTTCAGCGGTCGTTACCAGATGGCCATCGTATTGCCTGATAACCTTACTTCCGACCTTAACATCAAGGTACGCCAGAATGTGGATGCCATATTGGAAGAAATGGGTATGAATACGGCTTCCTATGAGCCGGTTACGCTGGAACGAAAGGAAGTACGTATGTATTTCGACCCTGCAACGCAGACGGCCTTTAAAAACGGGATCAAGAGCAACATCGATAAAATGATCGCACAACTGGAATCGGACGCCATCTACAAAACGTTCGAAACACAGCTTGGAGGATCTGGAAGTACTTCGTTCAACGAACCTTTCATAAGCTTTAAGGAGGTGGTTCCGCAAACGCATCCCGATGAGGTGTTGCCCAATTCGGTACAGCATAACGTACCGGCATGGACCCTTTTTGCCATTTTTTTCATCATGGTGCCCTTGTCCATCAACATTGTAAAGGAGAAGAGCCAGGGAACCTATCTGCGCCTCATCAGCAGTCCCACGTCAAATGCGGTGCTGTATACGGGAAAGATCATTACCTATCTCATCATATGCCTGCTGCAGTTTTATGCCATATTACTGGTTTCCAAACTGTTTTTTCCGCTGCTGAACCTGCCCGAGCTTAATTTGTCGGGAAACAAGGTACTGCTCATGTCGCTGCTTACGCTTACGGCAGGCCTTGCCGCCATCGGTTTGGGCATCCTGCTGGGCATCGTATGCAACACCCAGGAACAGTCGGCTCCTTTTGGCGCGACATTTGTTGTGATTCTGGCAGCCGTTGGAGGTGTCTGGATTCCCGTGTTTGCCATGTCGGACGTGATGCAGGTAGCTTCCAAAGCTTCACCCATGAACTGGGCACTCAACGGATATTACGATATTATGCTGCGAAACGGATCGGTTGTTTCGATCATTCCCGAAATGGGGCTTTTAACCCTTTTTTTCGCAGCAATTATTACATTTGCACTGTTATATGATAAAAAGAAAAGATCCGTTTAAAACGAATAAAACCTTACAACATACGGAACATTTTAAGGTAAAGTTCAACCAGACCGATGCATTGGGCATCGTGTGGCACGGGAACTATATCGACTATTTTGAAGACGGACGCGAAGCCTTCGGCCGCTTTTACGGTATTTCGTATAAGGATGTGCAGAACCATGGCTTTGCCACGCCTATCGTTAAAACGCAAAGCGAACACAAAAAGCCGCTGCGATATGCAGATGATGCCTATATCGTCACCACCTTTGTAGATTCTCCGGCAGCCAAAATGGTTTTTCACTTTGAAATTTACAACGACCATCACGAATTGGTATGCACGGGCGAAACCACACAGGTATTTACCGATCTGAGCGGAAATTTAATCATCACACTTCCCTCCTTTTTTGAGGAATGGAAACGTAAAACAGGTCTACTGTAATGGCAGTTTATATTCACGATACCCATATCATAAGCCCGCTGGGATTCGGTACGCGCGAAAATTTCGAAGCTGTTGTGTCGGGAAAAACGGGTATTGCTCCCGTTTTTATGAACGATTCCATCGGTTCTGTATATGCAGCAAGGATCAACGATGAGGTGCTTGACCGGTATTTTCAAAGCATAGATGCCATGTTTAAAGGTTCCCGTATCGAAAAACTCCTTATAGCGGCCCTTACACCGGTTATGGCAAAAAACGGGATAAAGGAAAATACGGTACTGGTGCTTTCCACAACGAAAGGAAACATTAAAGCATTGGAAAACCACGACCTGCATTCGGCTTTTATAACTCAGCTGGCGCAGCACATCAACAACTATTTTGGTTTTAAGACGGAACCACTGGTGGTTTCGAATGCCTGTGTTTCGGGTGTTATGGCACTATCGGTCGCCAAACGTTTCATTGAAACAGGAGGTTTTTCCGATGCCTATGTGGTTGCTGTAGATGAGCTCTCCCCTTTTGTTGTTTCCGGATTTCAGTCGTTTCAGGCAATGAGCAGCGAACCCTGCAGGCCTTACGATGCACAACGCAGCGGTGTAAATTTAGGAGAAGCAGCCGTTGCGGCTTATGTTTCTGCGGAAAACCGCCCCGATGGTGTTCTTATGGCCGGGGAAGCACATATTAACGATGCCAACCATATATCGGGCCCTTCGCGTACCGGGGAAGGCCTCCTGTTAAGCATAGAGAAAGCATTTAAAGAGGCCGGTATAACGGCCCGAGATATCGATTATATTTCGGCCCATGGCACCGCTACCCTTTTTAATGATGAAATGGAAGCAGTTGCATTTCACCGCGCCGGTATACAGCAGGTTCCGGTTAACAGCCTTAAAGGCTATTTCGGACATACGCTCGGTGCATCGGGATTGCTGGAAACGGTACTCGCAGCAGAAAGCCTTAAAAACAATATGCTGGTGGCCTCATTAGGCTACGAAAGTCCCGGAACCACCCAACCGCTCAACATCATCATGAAACCGGAAAAAAGACTGCTTAAAATGGTTTTGAAGACGGCCTCCGGTTTTGGAGGAAGCAATTCTGCCATGGTATTGATCAAAAATTAAAAAAACATGTATGCAATCAACAAATTCATAAACATCCGGAAAGATGCTATCTTTGAAAACGGAACCTGTGTCTATCAGAATGAAGACGAGGGTTTTTCCGCGTTTATGAAAAAAGTATATAAAGAACGCGGGCTGGCCTATCCCAAGTTCTATAAGATGGACGATCTGTGCAAGCTGGCCTTTATGGCAGCAGATTTATTGCTTGAAGGAGACAACGAAAAGGACATCGCCCTTTTGCTCAGCAACAGGGAAGCCAGCCTTGATACGGACCTGAAGCACCAACAGACGATACAGGATGCGGCAGCTTATTTTCCGAGCCCCTCCGTTTTTGTATACACGTTGCCCAACATCACCATAGGGGAGATCAGCATACGTCACGGGCTTAAAAGCGAAAGTGCCTTTTTTATAGCCGACCGGTTTCCGGCAGAACGTATGCAGCAATATGCTGAATATCTGCTCAACAGCCAGAAAGCACAAAAGGTACTCTGCGGCTGGGTTCATTTTATGAACGGGGAGTACAGGGCCGATTTTTACCTGGTGGACAGCCGGGGGCTTTTAACACATACAATGGAACATATTAACGAGATAACGAAATAAAGAGAAAATGGAAGCTTTAAAACAAGAACTGAAAGAACGTATAATTGAAGTATTGAACCTGGAAGACATCACGCCTTCAGATATTCAGGATACCGATGCCCTTTTTGGCGACGGACTTGGACTGGATTCTATAGATGCTTTGGAACTTATTGTGCTTTTAGACAAAGAATACGGTATTAAGCTGGCAGATCCCAAACAGGGAAAGGAAATCTTTCAGTCTGTGGAAACGATGGCGGCATTTATTGCTGAAAACAGAACGAAGCTGTAATGCGTTCGCGTGTTGCAATTACGGGTATGGGCATTATTTCCGCAATCGGATCAACGGTTGAGGAAAATTTTGATGCGCTGGTTTCAAAGAGGACGGGCATTTCGGTTCTTGAGAATTTCTCTTCACGTCATGCCTCGGAAATAAAGGTAGGGGAGATCAAGCATACCAACGAAGAATTGCAGCAGTTGCTGGGCCTTCCCGCCGGAAATACGTTTACACGTACCGGTATGCTCGGTGCATATGCAGCCGCACAGGCTGTTAAGGCCGCGGGTATAAAGGACCTCAACGACGTTCGGGCAGGCCTTATTTCTTCTACGAGCGTAGGAGGGATGGACTTTACCGAAAAGCATTACAAGCAGTACCTGGAACATCCGGAATACCAGAAATACATCGAAAGCCACCACGCAGGCGACAGCTCCAATAAAATTGCAGATTACCTGGGGTTAAAAGGGTTTGTTTCTACTATTTCCACTGCCTGTTCTTCTGCTGCCAATGCCATTATGCTTGGTGCCGGAATGATCGAAAACGGTTATCTGGATCGTGTTGTGGTAGGTGGAACCGATGCGCTGAGCAAGTTTACGATAAACGGTTTCAAAACGCTCATGATTTTATCAGATGCGGACAATACCCCTTTTGACAATGATCGAAAGGGGCTGAACCTTGGCGAAGCTGCAGCTTACCTCGTACTGGAATCAGATGAGGTTGTACAGTGTGAGCAAAGAAAAGTATTGGCATATGTTGCCGGATATGGTAATGCCAACGACGCATACCATCAGACCGCTTCATCGGAAAACGGAGAAGGGGCGTATCTGGCCATGCAGCAGGCGTTGGAAAAAGCAGGTATCCATCCGGATAAAGTGGGGTATGTGAATGCACACGGAACGGCAACACCGAATAACGATTTATCGGAGGGACGTGCGCTGCTCCGGGTTTTTGACGAGGTTCCCGTATTCAGCTCCACTAAGGCATTTACGGGGCATACTCTTGCAGCTGCAGCTGCAGTGGAAGCTGTTTACAGCGTTCTGGCACTGCAGAAAGGAGTCGTTTTCCCGAATCTCAATTTCCGCAGACCCATGGAAGAATTCGATTTGGTTCCGCAAACGGAAATACTTTTTAAAGATCTTGATTACGTATTGTCGAACTCCTTCGGTTTCGGCGGAAACTGTTCAACCTTAATCTTTTCTAAAACCGATGTCCATGAATAGATGTTATATCAACGGTTTGGGAGGCGTTACCGTTCAGGATCCCCTGTTCGATGTTTTTGAAGCGTCCCCACAGTTGCTGCAATCATTAAACAAGGCACAACACCCTTCCTATAAAGAGCTTATTGCGCCTGCCATGAGCAGACGTATGGCGAAAGGTGTGAAAATGGGTATCTATGCCGCAGATAAAGCACTATCGGAAGCCCATATGAGCGGGCTGCAGGCCGTTATTGTTGGAACGGGACTCGGATGTATTGAAGATTCTGAGAAATTTCTCGATGCCATCATTGAAAACGACGAACAGTTTCTTACTCCGACAGCCTTTATACAGTCCACCCACAACACGGTGGCAGCCCAAATAGCACTGAGGCTCGGATGTAAAGCCTATAATTTTACCTACGTAAACGGGGCCAGTTCATTTGAAAGTGCTCTTTTTGACGGGTTGATGCAGCTTAAACATTTTGGAAAGCAGCAGGTACTTGTAGGAGGGGTGGATGAAATTGCACCTTATACTTTTTCCATGTTCGAAATGGTGGGTAAAGTAAAATCCGAAGGGCAGGAAATCCTGTTTAAGCAACCTTCCACCGCAGGGGTACCATTAGGTGAGGGCGCCCATTTCTTTGCTTTATCCAACGAAAAAAAGGAGGGCTCCTATGCTGAGGTTTGCGATGTCATGCTCTTTAATGCTTTTAAGGATAATGAAGCGGATACGCTCAGAAGTTTTTTACAGCGGCACAGCCTGGATTTCGACGCAATAGACGTCGTAGTACTCGGTGTAAATGCCGATGTACGCCAGCAGGCTTTTTACGACAGGGTAAGCATCTTGTTTCCCGAAACAGCACAGGCCTATTACCAGCATGTTTCGGCCGGTTATGATACGGCATCGGCTTATGGTTTAAGGCTTGCAGCAGAAATACTGGCCCGTGGACAATATCCTGAAACGGTACAATACAACGAGGTGCGTCCTGAGAAACTGCAAACCATCCTGCTCATAAACCAGGGAGGCGGTACCGATTTCAGTTTTGTCCTGGTAAAAGCATGTTAAGGCATATCTACATAAGATGGATTTTTGCGGTGGCCTGCCTGCTGTTGCTGGTATTTTCTTTTTATGACCGCAACTTTTTTCCATGGTTGCTGATTGTTGGGGGGCTTTGGCTGGCTTTGACGGCCTGGGCATCGTTTGACATCCGGTCGGGGTACTATGTAAAAGCGACGGTTTCCAATCGCCACGTGAAACAACGTTTAATGGCCCTTACTTTTGACGACGGGCCTACAGAATACACCGAAGAAGTGCTGGATCTTTTGAAAAAGTTTGGTCAGAAAGCGACTTTTTTCTGTATCGGAACACAGGTAGAGAAAAATCCGCAGCTTGCGCAACGCATTATTTCGGAGGGCCACCTTATAGGCAACCATACCTATACGCATAGTTCCGCTATCGGTTTCTGGCCTGTGCACAGGGTGTCCGAAGAAATCCGTACTACGCAGAAGGTCATTCTGACGTATACAGGAAAGATTCCGAATTTTTTCCGTCCGCCTTTCGGTGTAACGAATCCCAATATTGCGAAAGCCTGTGAAGAAAACAATATGGAGGTCATTGGATGGAGCATCCGCTCGCTCGACACCGTTCTCAAAAACGAACAAGCTATTTTAAAGAGGGTGGTACCACGGCTTCGGACAGGTGCCATTGTGCTGCTGCACGATACTTCGCATAAAACAACAAGAACATTGGAACAATTGTTGTTTGTTATGAAACAAAAAAACATACAATCGGTTACGGTTGAAGAATTAATAGAAATTAAGGGATATAAATAATGAAGAATCTTTTTTTACTCCTGTGCCTTATTACGGTTCCGTTTTCGTTCGCACAGACCAAAATGACGGCGGCGGAAACGGCGGCTTTTAAAAAGGAGGTACAAAATCAATCGGCCAAGACCACGAGTATCACGGCTGATTTTGAAGAAACCAAGCACGTAAGCGTTCTAAAGAATGCCTCAACGTCAAGCGGAATATTCCGTTTTAAGGGCGACAAGTTATTGTGGCAGTATCAGGCACCTAAAAAGAGCGCTATGCTGTTCAACGGGCAGAACCTTAAGATAAAGAACGAAAAGGGGAAGATAACGAGTATAGATCTCAATAAGAACAAGCGCTTTAAACAACTGCAGCAACTCATGACGGGCAGCTATAACGGAGACCTGTTTGATGAAAAGTCTTTTGATATCACCTATTTTAAAGATGGAAGCTCCAAATCGGCGGTTTTAAAGCCTAAAAGCAAAGATATGAGCAAACACATCAAGGAAGTAGTGTTAACGTTTAAAAACGATGAAAATACGGTTTCCGAGATTAAAATTACGGAAAGTTCCAACGATTATTCGGTCATACGACTTAAGAATAAAAAGCTCAATACGTCACTCAGCGACAACGTGTTCCAGCTCTAAATTAAAAACCGGCTTTCTGAGCCGGTTTTTTTTGCGTTGAAATTACCGGAGGGCTGTTTGACGACATCTCATGTCAGAATAGTTTTGTAATTTGGTCCTGCCGGACCAAGAAGATTTGTTCGGTTATATATTCAAAATCAAGGGTATTATGGAGCGGATTGAAGAGAAACTAAAGATTTTGGCCGATGCGGCAAAGTATGATGTGAGCTGCAGTTCAAGCGGAAGTAAAAGGCAGAACAAAGGCGGAATAGGCGATGCTTCGGCCTCGGGCATCTGCCATACGTATACAGAAGACGGACGCTGCGTTTCCCTGCTTAAGATACTGCTTACGAACCACTGCATTTATGATTGCGCTTTTTGCGTGAGCAGGAACAGCAACGATGTGAAACGTGCTGCCTTTACGGTGGAAGAGGTGGTAGCGCTTACGATGAATTTTTACCGGCGCAACTACATCGAAGGCCTGTTCCTGAGTTCGGGTATTTTTAAGGATGCCGACTTTACAATGGAACGGCTGTTGCGCATCGTAAAGAAACTGCGCCTGGAGGAACGCTATAACGGCTACATCCACCTTAAAACCATTCCCGGTGCAAGTGAGGAACTCATAAAGGAAGCCGGACTTTACGCCGACCGTATGAGCATCAATCTGGAACTTCCTACGGAAGCAGGTTTAAAGCTTGTGGCTCCGGAAAAAGATCACGATTCGGTGCGTAAGCCGCTGGCCTTTGTAAACAATACTATAAAAGCCTTTCAAAGCGAGCGGGCCATCATAAGGCATACTCCCGTATTTGTTCCAGCCGGACAAAGTACGCAGATGGTAATAGGAGCCACACCTGAAACTGATTTTGAAATTATGTCCGTCGCCGATGAATTTTACCGCAACTACAATCTTAAACGCGTGTATTACAGCGGCTATGTGCCCGTAAACGGGAACAGTCCGCTTTTACCCGAAATAGGTACACGGCCTCCGCTTGTACGGGAGAACCGCTTGTACCAGACCGACTGGCTCCTCAGGTTTTATGATTTCCGTCTTGATGAAATCCTGAACCCGAAGTTCAGCCAGCTCGATCTTGATATCGATCCCAAACTTGGATGGGCTCTTCGGAATCCCGCCTTTTTTCCTGTAGACGTCAATACGGCCGACTATAAGGCCATCATACGGATTCCGGGCATCGGCAGACAATCGGCGCTGAAGATCATCAAGGCGCGTGCATTCGGACAGTTGCGCGAATACCAGCTTAAAAGGCTTGGAATCGCCTTTAACAAGGCCCGGTACTTTATGCGTTGTAGCGATACTCCTTTCCGTTTGGGAGAACTCAATATGGCCCAGTTGAAATCACAAATAGTAAAAACGAGCCATACAAAGTACAAATCGTTGTCTTTGGAGGGCCAGCTGACCCTTTTCTCATGACGGTGTACGTGTATGACGGAACCTATTACGGATTCCTGAACTGTATTTTTGAATGTTTTGAAATGAAGGAGTGGCATGCGCTTCCTGTATCCGAATCCCTGCACCAGTCGTCTTTTTTCGATTCAGAGCGCATCATTGTAACGGATGCTGCCCGAGCGGAAAGAGTGCTTAACGGCCTGCAGCAGCGTATTGGAAAATCACGAACGTCTGATTTTTTCCGTGTGTTCCTGTCCGAAGATCCAAAGGCACTTACAGCAGCGTTCCGGTTGCTTGTTGCACTTTTCCGCGGCAATGCCAGTATTCTGGAAAATTATGGCGATGGTGATGTGCTTTATGTAGCACAAACCTTGAAAAAGGTGAGCAGGGAGCGCCACCGCATGAAAGCTTTCGTACGCTTCAGTAAAAGCAGCGACGGATTGTTCTTTGCATTCGTAGAACCCGATTTTAATGTGCTGCCGCTTATTACATCTTTTTTTGCAAGAAGGTATGCCGATCAAAACTGGCTCATTTATGATGTAAAAAGAAATTATGGTATTTATTATGACAAGATAACGGTGGAGGAAGTACAGCTTGATATCAATGCCCGGAAGCAGTTTGGAACGGCACAGGTAAGCATAGCTCTTGATGAACGTGATGTGCATTTTGAGCAATTGTGGAAGCAGTATTTTAAGTCGACAAACATTGTAGAACGCCGCAACATCAAACTGCATATGCAGCATGTGCCGAAAAGGTACTGGAAATACCTTGTGGAAAAACAACCGTAAGGACCGGTTTAAAATTACTAATTTTGTAAAAAAATAAAGGATGAAGGACAACGAAGCATTGAAGAACAAGCTGCACGAACGCAATAAGCACAACCGGCTTTATGATTTTGAACTGCTTACATCTGTTGTACCGGACCTGGCACTTCACCTTATTAAAAATCCGTCGGGAACAGATACGGTTGATTTTTCCGATCCGGAGGCCGTCATACTGCTTAATAAAGCGCTTTTAATGAGTACATACGGTATTACATTGTGGGAGCTTCCACCGGGAAATCTGTGTCCGCCTGTTCCGGGAAGGGCAGATTATATTCATTATATAGCCGATCTTCTTGCAGAAGCAAATGAGGGCACTGTCCCTACAGGCCCCCATGTTAACATTATGGACATAGGGGTGGGGGCCAATACCATTTATCCCATCATCGGTGTTTCGGAATACGGCTGGCAGTTCGTTGCTTCCGATGTAAGTAAGGCTTCTTTTGATGCGGCATCGGCCATTGTTCAGGGAAATACGTTGCTTAAAGACCGCGTGCTCCTGCGTTTTCAGAAGGAATCCCGAAGCTTTTTAAAGAATATCGTACAACCGGGAGAACGGTTTGATGCCGTTATCTGCAATCCTCCTTTTTTTAAATCGGAAGACGAAGCCATAAAACAGACGACACGCAAACTCAAAAACCTGGGAAAGGATGCACAACGAAAGACCGTACGTAATTTCGGGGGACAACAGACGGAATTGTGGTTCGATGGGGGAGAACTGCGCTTTATAAGCCTTTACATTAAGGAAAGCTTTTATTTTGGTCAGCAGGCGGGCTGGTTTACGACACTGGTTTCCAATCAGGATAACCTGAAGCCCCTCAAGCGGCTTTTAACAAAAACAGGGGCGAAAGAACAAAGGATCATAAATATGGCCCAGGGAAATAAGGCAAGCCGGATCCTGGCCTGGAAGTTTTAAGCTGAATACCGATTCAGATCTTTCATATGGCTTTTAAATACAGAACGGAATACTAAGTAGTATTCCGTTCTTTTTAAATGAGGCTTATTTTTTTCCTATACGGGTTAAAATCCAGATGATTAATGCTACTACAACAAACATCAGGATAAAGGCCCACCACATACCGGCCTTAAAAATAGTTTCAATGGCTCCACAACCCGTAAGGGTGGCCGCCATGGTAAATACGAGTGAAAATAATAAGGACTTTTTCATAAACTGCAATTTTATTTATTTTAAATATACAAAATTGGATCCGGTTTCTCAAGACATTGCAGATAAATCTGTTTCCTTTTTTACAAACGAAATTTTGTTCCATATTCCTAAAAGCACCATAAACAGTACAAAGCACACCAGCGTAGCAACGTTCATCTGTACAAGAAAGGTATGTATGGCGGCTGCAACAAGTACGGAACCGGTACGGTGTACGGAAAAAGTGAGAATAAAAGAAAACACAATACAGAACAACAGAAACATAAGAAATCCGCCGTACTGATCAAAATTTTCGAAAATAAGCAAATGCCAGAAGCCCCAGAAAATACCGGATACGGGGCTTTTTATCCAAAAAGGGGTTTTTCCAAGGCTGTTTATAAGGTATCCCCTCCATGCATACTCTTCCATTACGTTGTACAGCATGGCCAATGTGCAGAACATAAGGGCCCAGCTGTGACGGTCGATCCCATGATCGTTGGGTATCCCGTAAATTCCATAACACATAAAAAGGACCAGTGGAAACAATAAGCTTTTAAACTTACTGCTGCCCCAAAAAGTAACCAGCTTATGTACCGGAGCAAACCTGTAAAAGAGCAGGGAAACAAGTAAAGCGGCTATACCGTGGTTATAGTTGAACGAGAAAGGTACATCGGTTAGTTGTTGCAGTATAAGATTCAGCAGGTTGGGAAGCTTCCTTGCCAGATACGTAGCCACAAGCACAGCTGTATAAAAATACAGGATCCTTAACCAGTTGATTTCTTTAAGAATGTTTTTCATAAGTAGTTTCAGTATTTAATTAAGTTTTAGCGGTATCCGAAGTGTCTGTTTCTATGATTACTTCCCCCAGTATTTCCCCATTTTGACTTACTTTAAGCCCTGTAAGGCTGTAACCGTATGCAGCCGCTGTGTCAATGTTCCACGAATGTGTATCCATATTGAACTCGGGCGAATTCTTCATAAGCGGGGTGTGTCCGTGTACCTGCAGTTTCCCTATGTTCAGGATGGGTTTCCTGTTCCAAAGCACGCTGTCTTCATGTTCTTCGTTGTAAGGATCCTCCGTAGCAGATATACCGGCGTGTGTTACAAGGATGTTTTCCGTTTCAAATTTTAAGGGCCTCTGTCTGAGCCAAGGTAAAAGAAGCTCTTTTTTGAGTTCATACCTTTCAAAATCGGCAAGGGTTTTCTCACCTCCCTGCCTTGTCCAGTTTTCATTACTGCCCTCTTCAAAGAACTGTATGAGCTCCGCTTCATGATTTCCCTTAAGGATGGTAACGTTTTCATATGCTGCATCGAGTTCCATGCATTTTTTTATGCACAGGGAACTGAAATTGCCTCTGTCAATAAGGTCACCTACAAAGATGAGGTGTTCTTGCTCGGGAGTCCATTTTTCCAGAATCCTGCATAAGGTATGATAACACCCATGTACATCGCCTATGATAAAATAATCCATATCCTTTGAGTTTATATACTAAAATACAAAAAAGGAACCCAGCTTTTCCGTTCGCTTTTTAATCCGGGGATAAAAATAATATTTTATTGAAATCTTATCCTGTATTTATTTCAAATATATAGGCTAATTTTAATACGGAATCCGGTTGTTGTAATATGCGTATTATGGCAGGGATGGAACGGAAATGAAGAATAAACAGTATGGAAGATATCAAAATAAGGAAAGTAACGGTTGAAGACCTTTCGGAACTTCAGAAAATAGGGCGTATTACGTTTTCGGAAACGTTTTCAGAAAGCAATACCGCTGAGGATATGGCACAATACCTTAAGGAAGGATTTTCTGAACAGAAGCTGCTTAAGGAATTGCAGAATGAAGAATCAGCATTTTACTTTGCTGTTGACGGAGAAACCGTCATCGGCTACCTTAAGGTGAACTTTGGTGCATCGCAGACCGAGATACTCAACGAAGCTGCAATAGAAATAGAGCGTATATACGTACTGGCAGCATACCATGGCAGAAAGGTAGGGCAGCTGCTCTATGAAAAAGCGGAGCAGGTGGCCCGGGAACAGGGATTATCCTATGTATGGCTGGGTGTTTGGGAAAAAAATCCCAAAGCTATCGCCTTTTATACAAAGAACGGTTTTACCGCATTCTCAAAACACGTCTTTAAGCTTGGCAATGACGAACAGACGGATATTATGATGCGAAAGAGGCTTGATGAAAAAAAGCTGAAATTCCCCGTTGACGTAGTTCTGCAAAACGACCGCGTTATCCTGTATCCGTTGCGGGAAGAGGATTTTGAAAGGCTGTACCTCGTTGCCTCAGATCCGGAGGTATGGCAGCAGCATCCTAATAAGGACCGCTGGAAAAAGGAGGTGTTCCGTACCTTTTTTGACGGAGCGCTCCAAAGTGGCGGCGCTTTCAACGTTACAGACAGGATTACAGGAGAAACCATCGGGAGTACGCGTTTTTATAATTATGACGAAGCACAGGGCAGCACCTTTATCGGGTATACCTTTTATGGCACAAAGTCATGGGGAACGGGAATCAACCATGCCATTAAAAAACTTATGCTCGACTACATCTTTGAATTTGTTTCCACGGTCTATTTCCATATTGGAGCGCAGAACATCCGGTCGCAAAAAGCCATCATGCGCCTGAGGGCCCAAAAAATTGCAGAAGAGGAAGTAGCCTATTTCGGGGAACCGTCGCGCTGGAATTATGTGTACCGCATTTTGAAGCAGGAGTGGAAACAGCTTTAACCTATTTTACAGGTCATTGACCTTTTTTCCCAAGTGCCGGGAAAACCAGCTGTTTTTAGGTTCTCCAACCACCTGCTGACCGTAAATGCTGTTATGCCCCGATACCAGATACGATACTACACAGGCAATGCCCACGTACAACGCACATTCGCTGCCGAAGAGTTCCATAGCCATAAGGGTGCAGGCGATGGGGGTATTCGTAGCACCTGCAAAAACAGCGACAAAGCCCATGCCCGCAAGAAGTCCTGTTGGCAAAGGGATAAAATATCCCAGGGCATTGCCCAGCGTTGCCCCGATAAAAAATAAAGGTGTTACTTCGCCCCCCTTGAACCCGGCGGCCAGTGTAATGATGGTAAATGCCATTTTAAGAGCAAAATCCCAGGCGGGCAGTTGCTGGTTAAACGAATCTGCGATTACAGGAATTCCAAGACCTATATATCGTGTAGTTCCCATTAGGAAGACGGCTGCTGCTACCAATATTCCGCCGGCAAACGGGCGCAGTGGCGCATAGCGGATAGCCTGCCGGAACATTTTTCCCGTTTTATGCAGGAGCTTGCTGAAAGCGGCCGCACAGCAACCGAAGATAACGCCCGCCGCAACAGCATACAGTACATTGACGAACGAAACAGCAGGAACAACATCGATAGCGTAGGGGGTATGGTGTGCTCCGAGGTATTTTGTAACCGCATCTGCAATAACAGCCGTTATAACGGCCGGAAAAAGTGCATGGTAACGGATGCGTCCGATAAGAAAAAACTCGAGACCGAATACGGCCCCGGCAAGCGGGGTACCGAATACAGATCCGAAACCTCCTGCAACGGCTGCTATAATGAGTACAGAACGTTCCGCAGCCGACAAACGAAAGGGTTTTGTAAACTGGTCGGCAATAGAGCCTGCCATCTGCAATGCTGTTCCCTCGCGGCCTGCAGATCCTCCAAAAAGATGGGTGATGAGCGTACCTACATACACAAACGGAGCCATTTTGAAAGAAATACGCGCTTTTTGAGGATCGTGAATCGTATCGATGAGCTGGTTATTTCCCGCTTCTATGTTTTTGCCGTAGTAATGATACAGAAAGCCTGTAAGCAGACCTCCTACGGGAAGCAGTACGATGATCCATACGTGCTGTTCGCGGAAACCTGTTACGAAGTCAAGCGAAATAAGAAAGCCGGCAGAGGCAGCCCCGATGCAGCTTCCGATGATGAGGCTTATAAGGATCCATTTGAGCAGATAAGGCACAACGGGATGGTCCTTTATCAGCTGAGATAAAGAAAAAGCCTTTGGTTTCGGTAAATTTTTGAGATTGTTTTGCGACATAAAATACCCGATTAAATGGTGTTACACTTAATTAATCAGGCGTCATCAGCTTTTACAGCGGTTGGGTAAGGAAGAACACCATTTCCCTGGAATCGTATGGTACAAATTTACTAAAAGTTTTGAATATCGCGGAATCATCCGAATAAATTTTAACGTACCGATAAATCCCGGATGCATTGCTCGCGGATGGCCCATATTTCATCAAAAGAAAACGACACATCGGGCTCATTGGAAAGCCAGGCCTGCAGATAGTCCTTGTGAAGGGCAATTTTTGGAAGATTGATATCAGAAGGATGCATTTCCCTTTCCATCATAAGTTCGCGTTCAAAATCCGATGTAGCGGTGTTTCTGGTATAATCAAATACCTTATTCTGGTACCTCAGGTACATATGAGCTTCCGGAATATAAAGCAGCCCGTACTGCTCAAGGGTCCTACCTATTTCCGGGGTATTGGCTGCATTCATTCTGAATATTCCAAGCATAAGCTTCAGTTTGTGAAAACCGTTTTCTTGTGCCAGTTGTTTTAAAACAGCATGTTTGGTGCTGCATGTTCCCCTCTGGTCATAAAACAGCGAGGACGGAGAGTCCTTGTCTGAATTTCTTCCATACGGAAGGTTGCGGATAAATACCGTGGCCTGCACAAAGGTCGTAATGCCGTAATTCCGGAATAGTTGAGAAACGGACTCTGAAGCAGATAAAGAAAAGTCAGGTAAGGTTGTAGGCATATCAGCTTTTTATGTTAAGGACCGGGAATCTTCCAGAATCAGTACTTCACCGTCCCTTAGGGCTTTAAACAACCATTTGTTATTGATGCAACGCTGTATTTCCGCATCTATGGCCTCCGATTCGAAATGATCAGAATCATAGTGCGGCAGCAATGCAAAAGGAAAAAGCCCGAGTCCGTCGTACAGGGGACTGCCGGATCCGGCATACGGAAAATTATGAGGGTCGTCTACCTGGTCAATATATTTGAGGGAATCACACAATATGCAGATACCGGCACTGTAGCCCGCCCAGAGGAAATCTTCTCTTTTCAGGAGTTTTTCAAATAAGGAATCGAAGCCGCTTAACTTCATAGCCTGCCTTAGCACAAAGGTATTACCTCCGCAGACCCACAGGGCATCGAGTTCGTCTAAGCGCTGCTTTAAAGCTTCCGTTTTTCCGAAATAGTCCTTTAAGTCCAGATGTTCGCTTCTGAATCCCAGCCGATTCAAAAATTCCATTTCCTGATCAAGACTTTTTTGGCGCAGCACTTCATCAGCTCCGACCCAGTCTTTGGCATTGTTGATATGGCCTATGCGGGCACCAGCAGGTAACAACATTTTAAGTTGTTCACTTTCATTTCCAAAAAGATAGGACGACAGGTAAAGTTTCATAAGGTATTATGGGTTAACAAATAATAAACGATGCACTGAAGATCGGCCTAAATTTTATTTTTTAATACGTTCTTCAATGGCAGAATCCATTTCTTCATTAAAAGTATAAAAAAGATATGGTACCACATGTAGGGATTACAAATAAAAACTCCCGTTAAGGGAGCTCTTACGTGTTTTTTTGTGGTCAACTAATTCTTTAATGGGGTAAAAGTAGTGATTGCATACCTCGACGAATTGTAAAAATGGAAACAAACCAAGATTTGCACTATATTTTAACATTATAATCAATAAACGAAACATCTTCAAGCTCACGACGTATATATTGAGCTTTTAAAGATGAAATATCCGAAATTTTAATCAACGAGGATCTTTTTATAATAGCTGTTTCCGTTTATCCGGATATCGAACAGGTACAAACCCTTTTCATATTTTGAAACATCTATCTGAAGCACCTTGTCCATAACAATATATTCGCCCGTTTGCTTTCCTGAAACATCAAATATCTTCAGAGATTCTATATTTTCCTCACTGTTAACCGTTAACACATTATGAGCAGGATTCGGATACACTTCGAGGGTAGGTGTGGTGCCGGCGAATTCCGAAGTACTCAGGTTGGTTGTAAGCACATTGGTATGGGTCCATTCGTGTACTCCGTCGTTTACGAGCCAGTTATAGGTACTGATATGGTATCCTTCCCCCATCCATGGATTCATATACGAAATATTATTGCCGTTTATTCCGTGACCAACCACAAAATGCCCGCCTCCTGAAGTCCAGCCCCAACGCACAATAAAAGGACGTCCCCCTTTGATTTCCTTAGAAATTTCGGTTAGCGAGAGCGGTTTTGCCACTCCATAGTTCTGAATGTTCGCAAAATTGACCAGGATATCCTGTATACTTCCCGGATATCCCCAGTTATAATTCCAGTAGTTGCAACCCAAGTTGGGGTTGATGCAGCAATCTGTTGAACCAAAATTCCGCCATTTGATCACCGTGCGCGCATAATCCGCAATATCGCATTGTGCAATGTTTGTTCCGTAATAATCAAGTACCGATTTGGAAACACCCGCCCAGCACCATTCGGTCTGTTCCTGAAAAATTTCCGGAACAGCCAGCTGCTGTGCCTCTAAGGTTCTGGAAAAAAGCAGGGCCGTAAAAAGAAACAGGATCTTTTTCATATTTTTAGTTTGATGAGGTTAGGGAACTTTGATGAAACAACAACTGCAATTCTTCCTGCGATACCATATGTTCTGGAACCGTATCCAGGCGGCCTTTAAAGAAAAGCCGGGCAGACTGTAAAGGAACAATGCATTTCAGGCTATTGTCTGCGCCAAAAAAACTGTTGACCGATGATACGAAATCCATTTTGTAATCATAGCTCCTGATAAGCATATCCGCATTTTTTCCGGATATGGTGATGCCGTTGAGCTCTTTTGCAAGCAGGCTTCCCCCTATGTCTACAATTTCGGGTTGGTTATCTGCATTTTTTACGACTGTAAGCAATAATCTTTTTTCGTTACCGATCATTACAGGTACACGGAATTCATTGAGTCTGGTAAGGTTTCCCTCTATGCCAATAAGGTATACCTGAAGCGGAGCACCTGTTCTCCCTTTTTTTAATTCTTCTCTTGACTTAAAGCCAAACCGTTGTTCCATTCCTTCAGGAATTAAATTCAGCGCTTTTTCTACGGAAGCTGTTTCAAGATGTATTTCTGCTGCATTGTTTTGCGCTTGCAAACCTGCGCTGCACAGTAAAAGCAATGTAAAAAGTACTGTTTTTTTCATAAATACGTGTTTATATGACGGTAACTTACTGCAATTTAAATAAATAAGGGCATATTAGGGTAACAGAAATAAAGGTTTCTTTATTTTTTTAAGATCCTGATCGTTTCCGTAGTAAAAACCATATCTTAATTTTTAGATCTGGTAAAAGTTAAATCTGTCTGTATAAACAGAACAGAGTTTACCGGTGTTTCCTTATGCGTTCCACGTTACGGTTCATAAGGTGGCGCACAATGTTTGTAAAAATCCATTTTTTAATGAAACCAAGCTGCTGCCGGTGTTCCTTATAAAATGCGTCCGGAGTTTCAAAAATACCGAAATCACGGTTAATGCCTTTGTGCTGTATGAAGGTGTTGTTGAGGTTCCATTCCACAGGAGGGTTGCTGAGGTTGTCGGTATAGGCTCCGTATCCGCAAAAGGTGGTGGTACAGCTGCTATTTAACCGTTTAAGGGCTTGCAGATAGTCTTTATCCAGAATTACGCCTTCCAGAAAATACCAGTTTCCGTTTACCAAAACCTCTACCCAGCTGTGCAGGATGTTGCGGGGTGACAACCGGTACCAGATACCCGATATGGCTCCTTTCTGCAGCGCCTTATCAATGGTAAAGCCGTGTATGCGGTTTGGAATGCCTACAGCCCTTAGAAGAGCCATAAGCAGGGTGGCTTTGGTGTTGCATTGTCCGTACCCGTCTTTGAGTATCTGTGATGCCGGAATTTCGTCGGAACTGTTATAACCGAACCGGATTTCGTTTCTTACAAAATCGTAAACGGACCGAGTACGGTCGACCTCGTTCCCGTTTTTCCAGCCTTTTTCCATGACCAGTTGTTGTATTGATGCATTGGAATAATCAAGCAATGTGGTTTCTTTAAGATGATGATGCATAGATCGAGTTTTTAAATAACGAGATCAAAGATGCAAAAACACACCTAAGCAAACTTGTACAAACCGGCTATTTCAGCGAAGTGATGACTTTGGGCGATAGGCCAAAGGTTTCCTTAAACGTCCGTGTGTAATGCGAACTGTCGGTAAAACCGGACCTGTGGGCCGTTTCGGTGATGTTATGGGATTTAAGGAACTCCAGGGATTTTATGAGTTTATTCCAGAGCTGGTATCTTCGGTAGTTCAGTCCGGTATGCTCCTTAAACAGGTGCTGGAACCTTGTGGCAGATAAATGACAAAACGAGGCGATTTCTTCAAGGGATACCACACGGTCAAAATGCTGTTCCAGATATCCTATGGCGCGGTAAATCCGATCATCGGTTATCTTATGGGAAAGCACATGCTGTTCAGTAGCTGAATGAAACAACATGGCCACCTGTTGTACCAACAGGGAGAAGGAGCTTTTTCCCGTTATATGTTCCAGAAATACTTCCTGAAGCTTATGAAAGAGCGGAGCCTGCAGGCATACGATCTTTCCTTCGGAATGGCCCTGGTACAGGGAGTGACCTATCCGGCTGATGGGGTTGACGAGCAGAATTAGGACGGGACCATCGCTTGAAAAACGATGGTTTACATTGCTGTTGATGAAACAGCCGGAGAACGAATGCACGGCTTCCTTTTCATCTGCAACGCAAAAGTCCTCCGCGGCACTAATACAAAGTTGCAGTGCATAATGGCGGTGCAGCCGGTTATCGTTGAACTGCCCTACAAACAGCCCCCAGTTGGGTGTGATGTGAAGGTTATTTAAGCCGGGTTTATTCATTATAAGGCAATAAGTTCAATGGTTCTTAACATTTTACGCATCAGCCATTTTCTGTCGATAAAATTCCGCTTTATCCAACCGGTACCAGTTGTGAGGAGTTCCGTCAAGATCGAACGTTTCTATAAAGCACATTCCCACCTTTCTGAGGATGTTGTCGGATGCCTTGTTTCCGCAATCGGTCATGGCAAATACCGTTTCCGTGTTTAAAATATCAAACGCAAAGTCCAGTGATGCTTTTGCCACTTCGGTTCCAATGCCTTTGCCCCAGTGTTTTCGGAGCAGTCGGTACCCCAGGTCGTAATAATTGCAGTGGTTGTGCGTAGGTTCGGTTACAAATTTAAGTCCGCCCCAGCCGATGAATTCACCTGTTTCTTTATCCACAATGGCCCAGCGGCCGATGCCGTTGTCTTTGTACTGCTGCCGTATAAAGGAAATTGCTTCTTCAATCTGCTTTTTTTCCGTTACAGGGTTATTGCCCAGGTAGCGGTGTACTTCAGGATCGGCATCCAGTTCAAAAAGCGCGTCGGCATCTTCCGGAAGCAGTTCCCGTAATAGGAAGCGCTCCGTTTCTGTAATTATTTTCATAGTTTGTTTCATGGTGAGGTTCAAATATAGTTTAAAAATCGACAAAAGAGGGATCAACTGCTATGGTTATTGTCGTATGAATGAACTAAATATTAAGCGAAGATCTTTTTGTAAGGAAAATACGCTTACATTTGAAGCGATGTTTGGAAAAACATATTTTAAACTATATAAAACACTTCTTATGAAAAAAATCTTTATGGCAGTTGCTTTCTTAAGCTTTTGCCACTCTAATGCACAGGTAAGTTTTAAACCGGGGATAAAAGCCGGTTATGCTGCCGCAACAATTTCTGATTTTGATGCTGATTACCGCAACGGATTTTATGCCGGAGCTTTTGGCGCATTAAAATTATCGCGCTTTTACACTATGCAGTTTGAATTAATGTATCTTCAGCAGGGAGTAAGCAATTACAGCTGGACAGATGTGGATTATACAAATAACAACAGCGATGTTTACCGTAAAGGAGATATTCACCTGAATTACGTATCGTTCAACCTTATCAATAAATTTACGTTTGATAAATTCAATCTGTTCGTAGGCCCGGGACTGGATGTAAACATTTCGGATGATAAAGGAGAATTCTATGATGATTACAACAATGGATTTCCTTCTACACTAAAATATTCCAAAACGAGTGATATAGATCTTACCCTGAACATCGGCCTGGGATACAATATCACGGAAAACCTGTCTGTTGAAGCAAGGATGCGACAAGGGCTGCTTGAGCAGATAAGTCCCAACGACAGGTATGACTACTCGTTCAACTCTCATTTAAACCGTTCATTCCTCGTAGGCCTTGCCTATACTTTTAAATAATAATTTAAAGCCCTGCAGTTAAACTGCGGGGCTTTTTTATGTATTTACGCAGATTCACACAAAAGCTTCTTTATAAGCACAATCTGCCCCAGGTGGTAGTAGGCATGTTCTATCATGGCGTCGATATTGCGCAGGTACGTACCGTATTTTTCATTTACAAAGCAGGTGTACAACTGTGTTTCCGGAAGTTGTTCCGTTAAAACCGCAAATTCTTCCGCATCGTTCCACAACCGTGTTAAAAAGGCCTCCCATTGTGCCTGTGTTTCCATAGGTGCAAAATCAAAGCTGAACCGGTCGCTGATGTCGAGGGTACCTCCACGCAACACGTTTTTTACCCCGTTGATGTAATAGTGGATGTGCTGTGCCAGCACGGCTATGGTGTTAAGGTTTCCTACAGGTGTCGTGGCCGTTTCGAAATCCAGGTTATGCAGCTGGTCTTTATAATTGGTGTTGGCAATCCAGGTACCGTTTAAAAGAACCTCGCGGAAGCGTTGTGCAAGTTGAGAAGGATGGTCTTTGTGTAACATATAATGAAGCTGTATGATCAAATATAAGCAAAAATGAAAACCTTGTAATAAGTAAGTCGTTCAAAATGAATTAAAAACAACCTAGAGAATATAATTCATAATTATTTATTAAAGAACGAATTATATTCTTTTTGTTTATACCTTTGCAGAATTATGAAGAAAATGGAATACAATTTGGATCAGGTTGATTTACAGATCATCCGCACCATTCAGGACAATGCCCGCATTAACAATGCCGATATTGCGCGCGAGCTCGGTATGGCGCCATCGGCCATACTGGAACGTGTTAAAAAGCTTGAGCAGAAAGAGGTCATTTTACAGTACCATGCCAAAATCAACCCGGCTGCTATGGGGCAAACCCTGTTGTCGTTCATCTTCATCAAATGTGCGGATATCATGGAAGACCATATCCCGCAAATGTTGTCGGAAATTCCCGAAGTACAGGAAGTGCACGACATCGCCGGTGACGACGGCTACCTTATCAAGGTACGCACGGCCGATACAGCAGGACTTGTAGACCTTATGCGCAACAGCATCGGGAAAATTGAAGGCATCCTGTCTACCCGCACCACCATTGTGCTTGAAACCATTAAAGAACATCAGAAATTAGTTATACCAGTAAAAGAATAAAGTTATGTCAGTAAAGAAAACGTCTGCCATCAGCATCGTATTAGCCTATATGGTTGTGTATTTCGTATGGGGGTCTACGTACTTTTTTATCGAAAAGGCGCTCCATGCGTTTCCACCGTTTGTGTTGGGATCCATAAGGTTCCTTATAGCCGGTCCCCTGCTTATGGGGTACTGTGCACTGCGCGGCTATAAACTGTTTAATAAAAACGACGTGAAGCGCGCAGCGCTTGTAGGGTTCCTGCTGCTTTTCGTTGATATGGCTGCCGTCATCTGGTCGGAGCAGTATATTTCCAGTGCCATCGTTTCCATACTCGGAGCCGCTGCGGCCATCTGGTTTGTATTGCTCGACAAGCCCAAATGGAAGACCAATTTTGGCAGCATGCCTATTGTGGCCGGTTTAATCTTCGGGTTTACGGGGGTGATCATGCTTTTTGCCGAGCAGATCCTTAAATCGGGAACCGGCACCGGAGGCCGTCAGAACGTTGTAGCTATGATTGTCATGATCCTCGGAACCATCGGGTGGACCGTAGGTTCGCTTTACACCAAATATACACAGGCTAAAAAAGCGCCTGTAGCAGAAGAGAAAAAAGAAAAACCGCTTAACGTCATCGTTAAAACAGCCTGGCAAATGTTAACTGCAGGGGTAGCCTTTACCGTGGTAGCGCTTTTAACCGGCGAATACCACACATTTGAAATTGCCAACGTGCGCCTGGAAGACTGGGGGTCTATGGCCTACCTCATCACCATGGGATCCATCCTGGCATTCAGCTGCTACATCTGGTTGTTGCAGGTGCGTCCGGCAACAGAGGTGAGTACCTATGCGTACATCAACCCCATTGTGGCACTCGTACTGGCGCATTTCTTTACCGACCATATTGTGACGCAGCTGCAGGTTTCGGGCTTGTTCATCATTCTGTTCTCGGTACTGCTTATGAACTGGAACCTGTATAAGGACAACCGCACCTTCCGTGTCATCCGCGCCCGTAAAAAGCTTAAACGCCTGAAATACATGGCTCCAAAAAGCAGCATACCGCGTATTGTGGAAGTAGCCGATTTTGACGAGCGTGAAAAGGGCCGCAAAAAAGAAGAAAGATAAAACGGTGTTTTCAATAGTAGAAAACCCTTACCATACATGAAAAAGAGTCCATTGACCTGAAAAACGGGCGTCTGCGAAATGCAGCGCCCTTTTTTTATGAAGTACTTTTTATTTTGTTTTTAATGCTGCTCCAGCAACCATTGTGTCAGTTCCTTGGCATTGGCAATGCTCCAGGAATGCGGATGCCGCTGGTTGCCCGGTTGCCTGTATCCTTTGTTCTGTGTGGTAATAAGCTCGGCTCTGGTATTGCCCAAACGGTTGAGTTCATTTATAAACGCAGAACATTCCGTAGCGTTCATATTCGTAAAATCGGCTTTGCGTTGCGCCATCCACCAGTCAACATCCGGTTCGGTGTACAGGCGCACCGGCAGGTCCACCAGTTTTTTTACGGCTGTTTGGTCCACATCTGAAAAAGAGTAGGGTGATAACCTGTAATACGCTTCCCGGTGCGTTTCGGGATTTCCGCCTGTTTCCTTCTCAATCCGGGTGATCATGTATACGTTTTCCTGGTTGACTTCATCGGGTTTGGAAAGCCTTACATCGCGTTTGGCCGAATGGTAGAACCGTTCAAAATCGAGCGGTGGGTCCAGGGCAAAAACGGCTGTAGGTTTTATTTCAGGATTTTCCGCATATTTCAGGGCACAGCTGCCACCAATTGAAAAGCCGCCAATGTACAGGGGCAAATCGTGCAGTTTATGCTGTGTGGTTACTTCCTTCATTATGCGTTTCAGGGTCTGCTGGCCTGCATCGTCTACTCCGAACGACAAAACCCCGTCCTGCAAGGTGGGAATCACCGTTAACAGTCCGTTCTGTGCCAGTTCCTGCGGCAGGTTGGTTTGCATCATCACGTTTTCGGCCGTTTCACCAAAACCCGGAATCAGGAATACATAGCCTTTCCATGGAACGGAGGGGTATAGGATGGTATAATGGTTTTTTGAGGTTTCCCCTGCATCCAGGTATCTTTTTTCCATTTTCTGGGCGTACCCTGACAAGGTGCTGAAAAGAATGAGGAGCAAAGTGCAAAAAAGGTGTTTCATTTGGTTTTGTTTTATAAAATTAATGTATTGTTACTTGGATTCCTCCTCCCAGTCACCTATAGGGGGTGGATACATCAGATGTATATCTTTACGGTTAAAACCTATGGTATCCTGTGTTTTTTCTAAAGGTGTTTTTTCTATTTTTGTGATAAGCCATTCATAAAGAATCTGCATATTTTCAGGTAAGCTGGTAAATTGAGCTCTAATGGTTTTAAAATGGGTGCCGTAAGTAATTTCGAGAATAGTGGAGGGGTCATCAACGGAATGACTGTAAACGGTATCTAATTGTTTGTAATGAGCATTCTCTAATTTTATGTTGATGGAATCCCATGTTTTTTTGTTGATCTTTCCAATAAAATACCCCTTTCTTTCCGCATCTTCTTCACCAATGTATTTTACAGTTAGGTTTTCATCTATTTCAATTACCTGCACAGGACACCTTCCGTAGCAGGTTCCTGTTAACAGCCGTATTTTCGAAATTTCATTATTACGTTGTATTTCTTTTTTACAAGAAGAAAATACCATAACAACAGCTATTATGCTTATTCTTGTTTTTAACATGTTTTAAAGTTCTTTATTTTCAGAAAATTTAGTTACAACGGCTGGCATATATGACAACCATATTTTCATTGTATTTATGTGTCTTATAAGATGCAAAACGATGTTATTAAAATTCGACCCTCTGTGCAACACGATAAATTTAAGAAATGAACGCAATGGAATTCCGTGAATGCTGATTTTTTTACCATATCTTTAAAAATTAACAAAAAGGAGTACTTTAAGCTACCTTGTTACTATTGTTCAACTGTTTTAATACTTTGTACATGAAAACCATTCTTTATCTGGTACTGGCCCTTTTGTTGGCTTTGGTGTTTAGTTATGTTACAACACCCTGGTTAAACACCGTGGGGCAGGTTGTTACAGGAGCTGCCCTTTTAACCGTTTTTGCAGCGGTTTACCGAAAACTGGAACGATAGACATTAGTGCTAGCGTATCAGAGCTTTACAAGTGTAAAATATTGAGAAATATATTACCTGACCTTTTAGAAGAATGGTGTTACCTATACGATGCTTTGAAATAAGGAGGAGTTGAAAAGAACAATTGAAGTAAGAACGAAATGGAACAAAATATTTACAGCCCAGAATATGTAAAAGGGCTTTTTAACCGTATGAGCCGTTCGTATGAGCGTGTAAACTACATCACATCGTTTGGTTTTTCCATCCGTTGGAGGCGACAGTTTTTAAGCAGCTTTAGGCCAACGGGGCGTACAGTAGAAATAATAGACCTGTTAACGGGTATGGGAGAAACCTGGACCGCAACCAAAAACAGGCTGCCCGATTCCCATTTAACCGCGCTTGATTTTTCAGAAGGCATGCTTGGCTATGCCCGGCAAAAAAGCAAAAACAAGTTTGGTAATGCGGTGACAGTAGTACAGCAGGATGTTTTAAGAAACGAACTGCCCGAAAACTATTATGATTTTGTTACCTGCGCATTCGGTTTAAAAACCTTTAATCCTGAACAGTTGCATATGCTTGCAGCAGAAACAAAGCGTATTTTAAAAGAAGGGGGACAGTTTTCGTTTATTGAAGTTTCCGAACCGCAGCATAAACTATTAAAATTCCTGTATGGCTTTTACCTTGGTAAGGTCATTCCGGTACTGGGCCGGCTTTTGCTTGGGAACCCCGAAGAATACAAAATGCTGTGGCAGTATACGCACAAATTCAAGAATGCCCGGCTGGCTGCCGAAATATTTAAATGCGCGGGACTCAGCGTACAGTTTAAATCTTATTTTTACGGCTGTGCTACGGGCTTTTACGGAACAAAAACAGATTTGTAAGTTTTCTTATTTAATCCTTAAGGTTACGGTCGTAATCGAAATTTTTACCAGATATTAATCTTACTGCTTTAAAAGCAAGTATTTTAAGAAAGCTGTATGGAAGTATCTGACTAAACTAAAAAAGAGTATGAAAGAAAACATTAATACCGAAAAGTACCGGGTTAATGGAGCCTATTTTTGTCGTTGTTGCGGTTACAATACTTTAAGCGCATTTCCCAATGGTACGTATGAAATCTGCAGCATCTGTTTCTGGGAAGATGATTATTATCAAACGCTGCATCCCCATTATACGGGCAGTCCTAACAGGGTTTCGTTGCATAAAGGACGTTTGAACTTTAATGAATACGGTTCGTGTGAAACTGATATGGTTCGCAACTGTCGTATACCCACTGAAAAAGAAGTAAGAATTAATCCTTTAGCAATACCTTGGTAAGGTTTTCAGGAACCAGACCTTTGATTTCATAAACAATATCGTAATTACGCCTATTTTGGAAAAAGAAGAATTAAATCACATCATTAACCGCTTAGAAGAAACTGCTTCAAAAGGAGGGGCTTCCTTCGGTCTTTTTTATCGTGACGGAGAGGATGAAATGTATTTAAGAGCCAATGAAGATGGGTTTAAACTATTTGCCGCCACATTATTAAAAGCAGCAAGAGACTCTGAAGAAGTTTTGAACCATCCGACGAATAATTATATTCCATTCGGATTTAATGAAGAATGGATTCAGGGAGAACTCATCGCCTATCTTAAGCCTGTTGCTGAACCAAGAGGAAAAATAGAAGAAACACCGCACATTCCTTCTTTTAAAGATAATCTGGGTAAATGGGGGTGTATTTTCATTATTGGAACCATTGTACTAAGTATTATAGTAGGACTTATTACCATTAGCAGTTGGCTTTTTTAGTTTAATCTTCAACAAATTCATCATGAGATGCATAATGGAAAGCGAATCCATTAGTAAGAAAAAATACACACTCCATGACATTCATTTATTCAATTTGCGACCCTTATGAAAAAGAGATTATTTATAAGAACAGTCCTTTAACGGGAGAGGAGGTCCTTCAAATTGCCAAGCATTATCCGTGGCAGGAAAAACTGGAAGGTTCCGAAAAGGCTGATCCCAATAAAGTCTATTATAATCCCTCCTTAGATTTTAGAAATAAGGAAAATAACCGCAGTTTTTGTTTAACGGCTCATTTTGATCGTGATAAAAACGTTGAATTTTCTTTTTGGTATCATCGGCCTAAAACAACCAAAGTACTGTTTGGGTTGTTAGGTAAAAAAGAAAAAATGGTGGTAGATGATGTTTGGGGGTTTAATTTAGAAGACAGCCTGCAGTATTTAAAACACTTTATCAATGGAGAATACCATCTTATAGAAGCTCTTTACAACTAAACTAATATGGATAAAGAAGTGGTAATAAATCAGCTTAGGCTGGCCGTTATAGCACTTTCCTCACCGGCCGAAGAACAAATCAAGAGCTTTCCGGCCTTTGTTGTCGTGACAGATGAATTGTTGATGGATTATGATCACTGGTACATTTTGGCTATACGGAATTACAAAGACTCTTTTACAGAAGAGCAGCTTAAAATTCTAAACGAACTATATGTATTTATGGATGGACTGCCCGAAGAAGATATGACCTTATCTATAACAGATGAATTACGGACAGATCCTTTTTGGGAAGCATTTCGGTTGATTGCACGGAAAGCCCTAAAGATCCTTAATTGGTCTGTAGATGCCCTTTTAGAGTAATGCCTCAATTCCTTAAAAGCCCATAAAACCAAGCAGCTTCACTGATTCAGTGAAGCTGCTTGGTTTTAGCCGAATTTTGCAAGTTAAAACAGGTCTCCATACTAAAGCTTGTTTCTACAAGAAATCCGCTTTCATTTACCCATTTGCAGCTACCGCTTCATAAAAATCCGAAAAAAAATAAATTGTGAAAGCTCGTCTGGTACAATAATCTAATATTGGACATCTTAATACACAATTACTCTTTCTGCTTATATCATAGTATTCTGATTGATTCATAAGCGAAATTAGGTTAGTTTATCTTTACTTTCCCAAAAGTTTCCAATTCCATAAACTTCGATTTGAAAAGGTTTGACGGAATCTTTTTCTTTAAAAGATTATGAAAGTTTTCATCGTGTGTTGATAATATTATTTGCTTTTGCTGATTAGCTATAATACTTCTCAACAGGTCAATGGTAGATAAGATATTTATACTATCCATTGATTGAATAGGATCATCAACAAAAATACAGTCAATAGAGTTTCCTTTATCGTCTTTAGCATTCAGTGCTTTCGCTAAAAATATACATAAGCTCAAGATATTTAATTGAGCTTGACTGAAATATAAATTAGGGATTATGAATTTATCACTCTCATCCTCTTTATACACACAAACATTTAGTTTAGGTTTGTTATCTTTAAAATCAGGAATAAATTTTACTTTTTTATAGTCAGGATGAGGATCTATCCGTTTATATAAATCGTTTATTAAATCTTCATAAAAGAATGATTTTATTTGTTTCTCTATATGCTCAGAAACTTTTGCAATCTCTTCTTTTAGTTTTTTGTTGATTTCATCTTTCAATGATTTACTGGTTTTTAAATCACTTTGGATTTTTTTATTATCTTCAAATTTTAAATAAGGCAACACGTTTTCTTTTAGCTGCGATAGTAAGTTTAATTCTTTTATTTCAGTTCGATAATCTGAAATCTTAACCTCATATGATTTTTTTATATCGTTAATGATTTCATTAAAAGCTTCCTCTTCTACTGTATTAATATCTAAATCAGTATATTTTTTTACTTCTATTTTATATGTTTCAGCTGCTCGAGATATTTTGCCGATGTTGTTATTTAGCCCTTCTAATTCCTGTTTTAAAGAATCTTCATTAGCACTAATTAAATCTTTTTCTTTAAGCTCAATGTCATTCCTTAATCTTTCAAAATTGGATTGATGCTCTTTTTGAGTTTTGGCTAAGCTTGACAAATCCTCATTAATATATTTAGAGTCTAAATCTAGATTTGGGTAATTTTCCGAAAAGAAATTTCTCACCTCATTAGCAACCTTATCATTCTTAAGAGCTTCAATATCTTTATTCGACAAGTCTATCCTTGTGATTGCAATTTGAAATTTTTCCTCGTTATTTTTTATTTTGTCTTTTAATGACGTTAAATCCGATTGGTATTTCTCTATTTCTTTACTTAATTTGTCTAGTTGTTCTATAGCCCATTCATTATATTCTTGAATAGATTTATTTAGAATTGAATTTCTAAGGTTAGCTAACCTCTTTGATTCATTCTCTAATTTGTCACCAATTTCAGCTATAGATTGCTTGATCTTAAGTGTTTGAGTCTTTAATTTCTGGAGTTCTAGCTCACTTTCAGAAATATCTTTTTTGATTGAGTTTACAATTTGTAAAGTTGTTTTGTGTATACTTTCAGAAATATCATTAACTTCCTTTTCTATCTGATTTTTTCTGTTTAATAACGCATTCGACACATCGGGTAGCAATTTGTTATTACCTACTTTTTTAGCTAAATCTTCATAAGTTTCATATTCCTGATTACAGAGAGGACAGGTACCTTCTTTTATATCGTTAATAATTGATAAACCCTTTGAAATGAAGCTTTCTAATTCTACTTGAAAATTATCATGTTCAGCAATTTCCTTTTTAATAGATGTTAGTTTTTTATTTTCTTCCTCTAATTTTTTCTTTAAAACATCATGGTTCTGTAACTGATCTGAATATTTTACAAAGTTTTTATCGAACTCTGAAGGGAAAATACCATTTTCAATATTCAATAAAGCACTACTTAAATCATTGACAAAAACTTCTAAAAAGTCTATATTTTTGGACTTCTTCTCTAATTCGTCTTTTTTAAAGTTAGTCTCCTTATTTAATTGCTTAATTTGATTTTCAGAATTGAAGATGTTTTGTTCTATTTCAGATAATTTTTCTGCAGTTTCATTAATACTATTAATCTCATTTTGATTCGTTGAAACCTGAACTTCAAGTTTTGAAATTTGTATTCTTCGATCCGATATTTCCTTATTTAAAGTGTCTTGTGACAATTGTAAAGACTTAATTTCTTCATCTTTGTCTTTTATACGTTTAATGGTATCATTATATTTACTGAATAGACCTAATATCTTTTCTTTTTGTTCTTTTTCCTTTGCCAGCTTTACATTATTGTCTTGAATTGAGGTCAACTCTGTTTTTTTCTTTTTTAAATCCTCAAATTCAGCTAAGATCAGATTCAATTCCTTTTGTTTTTTAGCTAGCTTTTTTAGACTATCAGAGTGCTCTTTAAATTGCTTGACACCAATCAGTGCTTCGTTTCCAATGATTAGTCTATCTAAATCTGAAATAAGATCTTGATGTTTTGCAATTTCAAAGTCAATATTACTTAATCGTTCAGTTATTGAATTAGTAAGATTAAGTATATCAATTTCAGATGTCTGAGAATCTATTCCATCGAACAACTTTATTTTTTTATTCAGAAGCTCAATTGTATTATTAATTCTAGAAAGAATATCTCTATCCCCGTCAAATTTGAGTTCCAACTGAATTTCTTTAAGTTTATAATTTAACTTTTTTATCTCTTTCTCATTTTGAGAAAGAAGTGCCGTAAGCGTATTATAATACTTATCAAGCTCCTTGTCACCAAAATATTCCATAAATGTTCTATATCGGTTTTCAGGTTTATCTTCTTTAAGAAATCCACTTATCCAATCTTGAGATAAAATAACTTCTTTGAAATATTTGTTCTCTGTTTCTTTTTCATCAAACTTAAAGTCAGAAGATCCTTTTCTTGTATTGGTAGGTATATTTCTGATAATGGGATCTTGTACATTCGACAATTGAATTTTGATGTAGCTATCTAAAGTTAAATCTGAATATTTATTTCTTAATATATATTGAGTGTCTCCTTGATTAATAATTTTCTCAGACTTTGCACTTTCTTGATTTATTTTAATGTTTTTAAGAAATCTATCTATGTTTTTGGTATAACCATATTCAACAGCGTCGTAAAAAGATGTTTTACCAAAACCATTTGGAGCATACAAAGAAATAAAATCAGCATATTCACCGTCCTCATTTCTTTTAAAATCAAAAGTTCCATTTTCAACTCTATCGTATGCTCTAAAAGCCTGTATTTCTACTTTTTTAATTTTCATCCTTCAATGTTTTTTCCAAGTTATCTAATGCTTCTGTTAAATTTTCCTCTTTTATAGTTTTCAAACGATTAAAGGATGATTTAATTAGTGCTTGATTAATTGTTTGGTTTCTAGAAAATATCTCTATCTCATCCACTATAACATTAAATTTTACACAATCATTAGTAATATATTCTGATACTGTTTTTTGAATGAATTCTTGATTAACAACGCCAATATTTTCAATAATAATTTTTCTGCTACTAAACTTGTTATTTTCAATTTCATATTTCAGCTCCTTAGAAACAATTTCTGTAGATATATAGAAGATGTAGAAATTCCATTTTGAATATTCATCTTTAATATTAGGTAAATGTTTGGCTGTGATAAAATTATTGAAATCTTTCCATTCATCTTTTAGATTTTCTGATGTATTAAATTGAACAAAACAGGCAATTATTTTACCACCAAAGTCAATCTCTCCTAATTCAAAAAAAACAATATTTTCAAATGCTTGTTGTATTTCGTCGTTTAGCATTTCAATGTTCTTTTGTTTAAATAATATTTCTTGTTTCATTGATGATAGTTTCTTTTACATTAGCCTGATTAATATTCTTAAACAATTTATAATTGTCAATGATGTGCTTCTGAAATTTGTATATGTGTATAATTTTTAAATCTTCTGCCAAATTAGTTACGGAGCTGCTTATGGACATTTCTTCCGTTGGAACAGTACATATGTCATTAATATAATCTATATCGAGCTCAACAGTGTTTGGTTTTACATCTTTAGTACTACTGACAATGACAGCCCCACCTCGTTCTAAAGAGGTAAGATCAGATTTTATTATAATATCTAGTTTTTTTACCCAATCGTTACAATCTAAAAATACTAGATTATGTTTTTTTCTAATTGCTATTAAATCATCTATCGTTAAGGTTTTATCCGTAGTGTGTAACTGATTTATCGATAACAACTCAAGAAAAGCTATCCATAATTGTCTATGAGTAATATATGATTCACTAAGACTATTTGCAAGCATTGAATTCTTATATAGCTCTAATACTGTTTGAGCAGAAAATGAAATACAAAGACTTTTGGCAACTAATTTTAATTGCGCTTTAAGTAGTAATTCTTTTTGAGGTGTTAATTGTAATCCACTTAAAGGAAAAATATCTTCAAGTATTATCTCTAATGAAGCGAAATAAGGAGGAAAAAGCGGTGATAAATATTCGTTATTTTCCACAATTATTTCATCAAAAAATGATAAAGGAGCAAAGTGGATTCTTGAAAGAGTTTCCTCTTCATCTTTAGCAGCCATTTTTACCTGTACTCCCGCCAAAAGAAAACAAGAACTTTCAGATTTGATTATTCCCCCTCCTGATTGTCCAACGACTTCTGAATGGCTGACATTTCTTTCAATTTCGCCCTCTATATATAGATGATCTACATGATTTTCTATTTTGAGCTTATCCTTTCTATATGAAAAATCATTAGCTCCTCTTGAGTTAGGATGCCCACACAAATACCAGTTTTCCTTTTCTATTGTATTCAAATCCGACCTTAATAAAGGTTCAATGCCATCAACTTTTGCAACTTTAATAATGGCAGCATCTTTATCTGGACTAGTATGTAAATAAGGTACTTCAAGTATTTCAAGCTGTTCATCAACCATTGTACCATCTTCATTTATATATTGTCTGATTATATCTATATTTTCAACATCTTTAATAACGTGTTTAGCTGTCAAAACGTAACTATAATCACTATTTAAAGGTTGAAATAAACAACCACTTCCACCTGCTACTTTTACTGTAAATAATTGTAAATCGTCTCTCATAATAAACTTTATAATGATTCGGTTCCAAGAAACTCAACGGTTGGATAATCAGTTTTGTCTTCTTCTAAAATCAGTTTTGAAATTAACTTTGGATAATTGAAATATATTTTTGCATTTGGATTACTTGCAATAATTCGAGCAATAGTAGACTTGTCGGGATGGTTATGTAAATCACCATTCGTGCTAACGACATACTTACTTGTATCAACTAAATTTAACAACTCAACTGAGGTATTCTTTTGGCTACCGTGGTGGGATAGTTTGAATAGTTCTACATTAAGCTTATTATACTTATTGTAGCCAATATTTTTTAACGCTATTACTATTTCAGAAGGATGTGAGTCTCCTAGAAACAAGTAGTTTTTATTGTTATTTTTCAAGATGAAAGCAATAGAACTTCCATTATAAACATCTTTATCTTCTTCAAAAACATCTTCTTCTATAAGCTTTTTTAGCGTTTTTTTATAATCTTCTTTTCGCGAAGTATCTAATAGAGATTCAGGTACTTTCTTTTTCCATTCTTTGAGTAATTTTTCTAATTTTTCTTTACCCGGTGACAAGATTTGAAAAGAAATACCATTCCAATTGATTATATCTCCTCGTTTTATTACTCTCTCAATCCAAATTTCTTTATCACGAATATAATTTTCAAAATCAACACCTTGTCTTACACTTGTTAAAGTAGTTTCTTCTTTAAATTTTAGAGACTCAATTTGTGATTCCGTATCGTTTAAAAATTTTTTAATTATTTTACCAGAATTAAACCAGATTTCTTTTATATTATGAATGGCTGTTTCAGCTTTGCTAAACCATTTTAGAAATCCGTCTATATGATCATCATCTATATGAGTTAGAATTACTAAATCCAATTTCTCATTTTTGGCTTTAAGAAATTCTATAAGAATTTGTAAATCACCCGATCTTATTTTTCCGTTTTTTTTGTCTTTAAAGGTATATGTAGTCGAAGTCCCCCCATCAATCAAAATATTTTTTGGAATACCTTTTTCGAGAAATGAAATCCAAATGGAATCTCCATTGAATGCTTTTAGAAATTTAATATTCATTAATGTTTTATTAGTTTTATAAGTATTTTTAGAATCATTTAATAGCTTCTATCTTCACCACCTCACTTTTAAGCACCTTGGTTCCTGTTTCGTTAAACGTTTGCGTTACGGTGACTTTGATTTTGTCGTATTGCGGAGTAGGGAATTGGAGTAGATCCGAAACCTTCTTAAAACCAAAGGCTTTTGCCAATAAGGTAATATGACGTGTAGCATATTTGTGTCGTTGTGTATAAGATTCCACATTACCCACAAAAGATCTGGCAACTCCCATCTTAATACTTAGTTCTTCCTTTGTTAGATTCTTTGATTTTCTCAGACTTTTGATGTGATCAATCAAATCAAAATCAAACTGCGTGGTTTCGAATTCAAATATTTTTTCCATTTACGATAAAATATTTTAATCCAACTTGTTGGATATTAAAATAATAGTGTTATATTTGTTCTAGCGAATTGATAATGAACCTGTTCAGGGTCAATTAAAACGATGTTTCTCGTTCCGTAAAGTCCTATATTTAGCAAACGGGAGTATCGTGAAATCGCTCCATGTCTTAAAGTTTTATACTTTTGTATACGGCATGCGGGCGGTTCTCACGTTAGCTTTCATTTGCAAGCAATATCTTTATTGTAGGGTCTTAGGACACCCACGGAATGAAAGTGTGAGGCCGTCCCTTGCTTTTTCTGCAGGAACCCACTTTGCGAACATCGTTCCATAACCACATAAAATCTAATTTATGAGAACGAAGCTTTTAAACACCGAATCTGTACATCCGCCATAGGGTTTTAAATCCAAAAGGTAAACTAATGTGTACAAAAAACCGACGGCTTTAAAGCACCAAAACCCACCACCGAATGCTTTGGCATTCCGGAACCGTTATTCATTAAACTCGCACTTTAAAAGTAACCTATTCGGGGGTATTTTGCAAGCTGAATGTTAAATTTTAAGAAGTTCGGTAGTATAGGTACAACCACATGTAAAGAAACCGTATTTTTAGATAAACGAACCACTATGTACATACCCCCTGTAAACCTTATGAAAGATCCCGATGAAGCCGTAGCCTTTATGCAGCGCTTCAGCTTTGCGGTTTTTACTTCGGTACTGAATAACGAACCGGTGGCCACGCATTTGCCCGTAGTTACGGAAGTACGCAACGGTAAGGTGGTGCTGATTGCACACCTGGCCAAAGCCAACATACAGGTACAGGCGCTTGAAACGGGAACGCACCTTATGGTGTTTGCAGAACCGCACGGCTATGTGTCGCCCACCTTGTATGAACGCAAGGTAAGCGTACCTACCTGGGACTATATGGCGGTGCATGCCTATGGCACGGCAAAGATCATCGGCGAGCAGTCAGAGGTATTAAAGTTATTGGAGAAAACCATCGGCTTTTATGAAAGCGGTTATACCCAACAATGGCAGCAGCTGCCCGAAACCTATGTAAACGCGCTGTTAAACGAGCTCGTGGCATTTGAGGTGACCGTAACGCGTATAGAAGCCAAAAAGAAACTCAGCCAGGACCGCCCCCGTGCCGACCGTGACCGCATCAGGGAAAAATTTGAACAAAGTACCGACACAAACGAAAACCTGCTCGCGGAGTATATGAAACAGGAGCAAAAGAAGTAAAAAAACAGCTGTTGAAAACGTTCATTTTAACAAAAATGAAAACCGAAAGATTTTCAGAATTTTTAACCTCGAACAAAGGGCGAACGAGGTACGAAGCTAGCACGAATCTAGCACTTCCGATGTTTGTTAGGGTAAAATATGAAAAAACAGCATTAAAAACAGGATGTTGTTTAAAAAGCAGAAAAAGTATAAGGGGTGTTTTTGTTTGATTTTAACACTTTGAACCGGGTATGTAAAAGGTACGAAAAAGAACGGTTGCTTTTACAAAAAGCATGTAAAAAATACAACAAAAAACAGATCAGCCTTTTTTTGGTTTATCAGCACTTTTGGCGGGCGGTGCATATTCAGAACCGGTTTCGGCCACGTTGCGCAGCGCTTCACCGGGCTGTGCCAGGATGTAGATGTTTTTGTTACCCTTTTTCCCTATGACGTCTACGGTGCCGGCAGCCGTAAGGTTGCGCAGGATGCCCGGTATGCCTGAGGCATATTCCTTATCGTCGGGTATGAGCTTCAGGTCTACAAGTTGTTTAAAGATATCATCGGCAAAACGGGCCTTGTTTAAAAAGCCGCTTTCTAATATGTGGCGGCGAACCAGGGCCGTAAGGCGCACCCTGTCGCGCTTTTCAGCACTGAGTTCAAAACGCGGGGTTAACGGAATACCGAAGTCCGTCAGGGTTTCCAGGGGGTACTGTACCGCACGGGCGTATTCCACATAATAGTCAATGTTGGTGGTTTTACCTTTTTCTATTTCGGTTACCGTGCGTTTGGGTATGCCCGTCATATCGACGATGTCGTCCATGCTGAATTCGCACTTCAAACGATATTGTTTGAGTTTCTGTCCCGTAAGCGTCCGGTAATCCGGGGAACTTACGATACTGTTTCGTTTCGGAGCGTCGTCTTTCATGATTTTTTATGATAATTAGTGATTATATAATCAATAATTTGCATATTCATTATTTTGTTTCTATATTTGTTCAACATATGGACGAACAGTGAGATGTCTGCAAAATACTTTTTAAGTTACCCTGTTCGTGTGAATTCAATATAAAACCGGAAAATAGAAAAATGACACTTTAAGTGCAGGCATATGCCTATAGAAACATTACGACAACACGTTGAATCGTACATTACCGTATTCAAAAAGAGAGGTGGGTTGGAAAAGGCCGTGTGCCTTATCGTGAACCTAAAGAACCCCTTGGATTTTCGGAATACATTTTCCGGAATTACATAATAACCGCACATTAAAAGTAAGACCTTTCCATGCAAATTCCAAATTTAAGGCGGTTCCCACCTCGTTTTTTTCATAGGAAAGTTCAGAATACTTCATCGTGAAGCAGTTGAGAGCCGGCCGATGGCCGCAAAAAAGAGCACAGAATACCATAGGGAGGTTAGGAAGACTCCCACTAAAAAAGATCTCCCTGTAATCAAAGTTTGGCGACCTGAACAGGGAGATGCAATTAATTAACGGAATTATTAATTAACCGTACAAAAGTATGAAAAAAATTACTTTTGCAGCACCCGCCATCCCCTTATTGTGGGTGTTGCTCCTCACGATTTGTCCGCTTGCTTCACTTGCTCAGCAGGCTACGCTCTTAAGCGGCGTGGTAAAAAATGCACAGGGTACGCCCATGGAAGGCGTAAACGTACAACAGGAAGGGGCTGTGACAGGCACCTTTACAGATGAAAGCGGGCATTATTCCCTTAGCGTAAAAACCAACACAACCGTGACCTTTACGTACACAGGCTATAAAACCTTACATTTAAAACAGAAAAGCAATATACTTAACGTTATAATGAAAACCGACGATGATGTGTTGGAAGAAGTTGTTATTAATGCCGGTTATTACAGTGTTACCGATAAGGAACGAACGGGCAGTATCAGCAAAATTACAGGCAGGGACATCGGGCAGCAGCCCGTAGCCAACCCACTGGCCGCCATGCAGGGGCGTATGGCAGGGGTTAATATTACGCAAAGCAGCGGCATCCCCGGCAGTGGCTTCGATATACAGATAAGGGGGCGTAACAGTTTACGTACCGAGGGGAACGCGCCCCTGTATATCGTTGACGGAGTACCCTATGCTTCGCAAAGCATGAGCGATTATACGGTTTCCGGCGCCGTAATCCCTTTTGGAAACATAAGTCCGTTAAACAGCATGAACCCCAATGATATTGAAAGCATTGAAGTGCTGAAGGATGCCGATGCAACGGCCATTTACGGTTCACGCGGCAGCAACGGCGTGGTGCTCATCACCACCAAAAAGGGAAGTTCGGCCGAAACGGCTTTTTCCGTACAGTCCACCACTTCGGTAAGTACGGTTTCGCGCTTTATGAACCTTATGAATACGGAGCAGTACCTGCAAATACGCCGCGATGCTTATGCAAATGACGGTATGGAAACCTATCCGGCCAATGCCTACGATGTAAACGGTACCTGGGATGAAAACCGGTATACCGACTGGCAGAAGGAATTTATTGGCGGAGTGGCCGTTGCGCAGAACACACAGTTTTCCATTTCGGGAGGCAATGGCGGAACCCGATACGCGCTGAGCGCGGCGAACCGTAAGGACGGTACGGTGTTTCCGGGTAATTTCGGCTATAAACGCATAAGCTTCCTGCTTAGCGTACACCATGAATCCGGGAATAAGAAGTTCGCATTGCAGGCCAGCGTACAAAAATCCGACCAGGCCAACCATTTAATGGCCAACGATTTTACAAGCCAGATTTTCCTGCCTCCCAATGCGCCGGCCCTGTATCATACAGACGGAAGCCTGAACTGGGAAAACAATACTTTTGAAAACCCCATGGCCAAACTCAACGCGCAGTATTTTGTGAACATCAGCGACGTCATATCCCGGCTGGTTTTAAAGTACCGCCCCGCTGACGGCCTGGAAGTTTCGTTAAGTGCCGGAGCCGGGAACACGGCTTTAACCGAAACCCGTACGTTGCCGCATACCATTTACAACCCGGCATTCGGACTCACCAGCAGGAATTCATCGGCGGTACAGTCGGCATCAAAAACGGCTAACTGGATTGCAGAGCCCAAAATCAGCTGGGATAAGGAAACCGGTGCGGGAATGTGGAGCCTTTTGCTCGGTGCTACCTTGGAAGAACGCACACAGGAAGCCCGCTCCATTTCGGCCAGCAACTTTACATCAAATGAACTCCTTATGAACTTTGCCAATGCGGCCAACCAGCGCATTACGGGCGATACCGAATCGGCTTACCGTTACACGGCAGTGTTCGGAAGGGTCAATTACATGCATAACGGCAGGTACATCCTCAACATAACAGGCCGCAGGGACGGATCGAGCCGTTTTGGAACAAATAACCGTTTTGCCAACTTCGGTGCTGTAGGTGCTGCGTGGCTGTTTGGTAGCGAAAAGGTATTCGAAAACAGCCGCTGGCTCAGTTTTGGGAAACTTCGTACGAGCTATGGTATTGCGGGTAATGACCTGATAGGCGATTACCAGTACCTGAACACCTTTGGCATAAGCACCTTTAAGTATGATGCCAATGCCGGTCTGGAAGTACTGCGTTTGTACAACCCCGACTTTAGCTGGGAAACCAATAAAAAGTTCGAAGCGGCGCTGGAACTGGAATTCTTTAAAGGTCGGCTGGCCCCGGCTATTTCGTATTATCGCAACCGTTCGTCGAACCAGCTTGTGGGCATTCCGTTGCCGGGTACCACAGGGTTTAACAGCGTACAGTCCAACTTAAGGGCAACGGTGGAGAATTCGGGTTGGGAGTTTACGCTGCGCAGCACCAATATCGATAAAAAGACGTTTTACTGGAGTACCAGCATCAACCTGAGTTTGCCTAAAAACAGGCTCGTTGCCTTTCCCCACTTAAAGGAATCTACTTACGCAAATACTTATGAAATAGGCCGGCCCGTTACCATACGCAAAGTGTACCATTATACCGGTATTAACAGGAAAACCGGGTTATATGAAGTGGAAGACACCAACAACGACGGTGAAATAACGATAGCTGACCGCAACCGGTCTGTAAATGTAGGAGCCACTTTATTTGGCGGAATAGCCAACCGCCTTTCATATAAAAACTGGTCGTTTGATTTTTTAGTGCAGTTCGTAAAGCAAAAGGCCCTGACCCAGGATTACTACGGTACCCTACCGGGAGTAAACAGGAACGGGCCCGTAGATATGACCGCCTATTATCCGCAGTCCGGAGCGGTGTACCAGCTGCCATCCACGGGCAGCAATACAGCAGCCGTACAGGCCTACCAGAATTATAAGATGAGCGATGCCGTCATTGCCAATGCCGATTATGCAAGGCTTAAATCGGTACAGCTGCAATATGCTTTTAAACCTTACAGCCTGCGCTATACGACGGTAACGGCTTCGGTTCAGGGATACAACCTGTTTACGGTAAGCAGGTTCCGGGGCAGCGATCCGGAAACGACAGGGTCTTTTTTACCTGCGTTGCGAACTCTTGCTTTTGCCGTTTCAATAAACTTTTAAAACAAGCAATCATGAAAAAAATAACATCATGCCTGCTGCTGGTAGCAGGGTTCGCAGCACTAACGGGCTGTAATGATTTCCTCGAAATTGAAATGCCTAAAGACCAGATAGACCATACTAAAGTGTTCAGCGATGAAAAGCTGGCAACGGCCGCTCTTACGCACGTTTATACCTTAATGAGGGGAAACGGCTTCCTGAGCGGAAATACGAACGGCAGCGGTTTTTTACTGGCCTGCTATACCGATGAACTGGAAATAACCACCACACAGACCGCTTACTTCAAAAATTTTTACGACGGTACCGTACTGCCGTCCAACAGCGTCATAACGGAATGGTGGAACCACACGTACAGACAGATTTATACGGTGAACACCGTTCTGGAAGGACTGAAAGAAGCGACCGGTATTTCCGCAACCGTAAAGCAACAGCTTCAGGGTGAGGCACTGGCGGTGCGCGGTATGCTTCACTTTTACCTAGCACAGACCTTTGGCGCGGTACCCTATATAACCACCACCGATTACAGGATAAACCAACAAACAGGGAAGCTGCCAGCCGTTGAGGTAATACAGCGGGCTGAGAACGATTTAAAGCAGGCCGAAGGGCTGCTTACGGCGAGTTATCCGTCGGCAGAACGCGTGCGTATAAACAAGGCGGTGGCTCAGGCATTGCTGGCGCGGCTGTACCTATACACGGAACAATGGCAGCCGGCGCAGCAATATGCCGAAACGGTGCTGGCAAATGCGGCCTATAAACCCGAACCGCTGAACCGGGTGTTCTTAAAGGACAGCCAGAGTGCCGTATGGCAGTTTAAACCCGAAACAGAGGGGCGCAACGCCCTTGAAGCCGATACCTATATTTTTGAAGCACTGCCGGCACCTCAGTCACGGCTTTCCACGGCTTTTTTAAACAGCATGGAAATGAACGACCTGCGCAAGGAAACCTGGGTAAGATACGTGGCAGGCAGTTCGGAAGATGCGCATGCTTATAAATATACCCAAAGAGGAGGCAGCAGCAGTACGCCCTCAAAAGAATACTCCATTATTATACGCATAGAGGAACTATACCTTATAGCGGCCGAAGCGGCAGCTGAACAAAACGACTGGAAAACTTGTAACGCCATGCTTAACACCTTGCGCAGCAGGGCAGGGCTTCCTGATGTAGAGGTATCCGACTCTATTTCGGCCTTAGAGGCGGTACTGAAAGAGCGCAGATCCGAACTTTTCTGTGAATTCGGACATCGGTTCTACGACCTAAAGCGCCGAAACCGCTTAAACCACCTGTTACAGGTGAAACCCGGCTGGCAACCGTATTTTAACCTGTTGCCGTTACCGGAAAATGAACTGTTGTTAAACCCTAATTTATTGCCGCAGAATGCGGGATACTGATACCAAAATGAAAGTAATTATTTTTCATATTATTTGTTTGTTAGTTCTGAGTGCCTGCCCCGTAACAGGGCAGGTACTTCATGAACTTGAAGAAACACCTTTTAACGATAAGGTGAACGATGACGGTTCGGCCGTGACCTATTTTATCCGGACATCGGGTGACAGGGTGTTAAAACTACTGAACCTCAGAATAAAAACCAGTGTAACGTTTTCAAATATTGTGCGTGAAACAGTATTAACCAACGAATTGTTGCTGGCTTATGATCATAAACACCAACACCTGTTTCGTGTTGCCCTTGATGAAATGCGTATAGATACGTTACAGCAGGTAACAGATTATTACTGGCTCAACAACCGGAGCACACTGGTTTATAAGCAAGGTTCTGAGAACTTAAAAATGTGGGACGCTGCAACCAATAAAACCCGGACGCTTGGGCAGGCATCGTATCTTGAGCTGTCAGCCGATGAAGATAAACTGGTATGGGGTAGCCCTGAGCTGTTGCAGCTGTATGATTTTGCAACACATAAATCAAAAACATGGAACAGGAAGGAATACGGAATAACCGATTACATAAAGAAGATTGTCTGGAACGATAAAGGCAGTGCGGCTTATGTGTGCACCAGCAATGCATCGGAGTATAAAATTTTTAAGCTTGATAACCGTAACTGCACAGTGGTATTCAGCGGAAAAATAAAGCCCGATCAAACCCACACCGTTATAGATACGTTGTTTAGTTCCGTTAGGGTTTTGTCGGACCGGTACATTGCCCTGCCCGTAAAAATAACCTTACCCGTGACTGCAACACCACAACCTGAAATCTGGCTTGGAAAAACAGCAGGTGTGACCCCGGCCGTAAAAAAAGATTTGGAAACGCGGTCACAGCTGGGTATAGCCGATTTAAAGAACGGAACATTCCTTAACCTTGCAACAGCTAAACGGAACGTACGGTTTGCGGTAAGCCATGACGGAAAAAAGGTTATTTCTTATGAACTGGGCGATGGCAGCAACCAGTTTATTCCTGATATAGAGGTGTATATGTACACGGATGACTTTAAAGAAAAACAAAAACTGGACACCTTTACCGGTTACCGTGAAATGATGTATAATACCGAAGCGTTCCCGTTTATTTTATACCTGAAGGACAAAGACTGGATACTTTATGATTACAAAACCCATAAACGGAAGGCGTTTACAAAAGACAGCGGCGGCGTTTTTTACCGGGAAAACGACCGGTACCATCTGAAACAGTACGATGTGGTTTTACAAAAGATGGCAACATTCAGGAACCGCTGGCTCTTTTTTTATGATTTAAATGATATATGGGTATACGATGTATCGCATAACAACTATAAAAAGGTAACACAGGGAAGCGGGCTATCCAGGATTTACCGGTTTTATGCCCACCATTTTGAAATGAAAGACCGTCCGTTTTCATTTGACTACGATCGCAGGCTCAAAGATGAAAAATACCAAATAGTGCATTGGAGTAAAGATGATTACACCGAAGAGGGACTTTCGTTGTTGAATGATGCTTTTAAGCTAAAAGAACTTGTACAGGACAAAGCACACTACAGCCAGATGTGCCTGTCTAAAGGGGCCGTTTCATATATAAAGGAAAAGGCCAATACGCCGCCGGCACTTTATGTATATGATATAGCTACAGCAAAGGAAAAGTTGGTTTACCAGGGAGGAACGGCAGATGAACAGGCAAGGAATCTGCAAACGGAATATGTGCAATGGATAAATGAAGACGGGAACCGGCAGGGGGTTATTGTACGTTACCCCCTGAATTACGATCCAAAGCAGCTTTATCCGGCCGTTGTTTATATATATGAGGATAAGGCTAAAGAACAAAACCATTATCAATCTCCTTTTAAACCAAGTGAAATAGGCTTTAACCACAGGACTTATACGGATAATGGCTATTTTGTACTGGAACCTGATATTTATTACGAATACGGTGCACCCGGAAAATCGGCTACGAGGTGCGTACTTAAGGCTCTGGACAAAGCGCTCGAAAAGTGCAGTATTGATCCCGATAAGGTAGGGCTTACAGGTCATTCGTTTGGTGGTTATGAAACCAATTACATCATTACGCAGACCAACCGTTTCAAGGCTGCTGTTTCAGGTGCCGGTGTTGCAGATATAACCAACTGGTACTTTTCGGTTAACAGTGTCAGTTTAAGAAGTGAATCCTGGAGGTTTCCCGAACAGAGCTTCCGTATGAAAAAAGGGTTTTTCGATGTAACGGATCAGTATCTGGAAAATTCTCCCGTTTTCAAGTCTTCGCATATTACTACCCCTTTACTGTTATGGTCGGGGAAAAAAGATGATACAGTAGAACCGCGCCAGTCTGTTGCCCTATTCCTGGCTTTAAAAAATCAACGTAAAGAAGTGAACATGCTGCTGTATGAAAAAGAAGGGCATGTATTAAACCGTATCGAAAATAAAATGGACCTGCAACAAAAAATATTTTCCTGGTTTAATCATTACCTTAAAGGGGTACCGGAACCTGAATGGATAAAGGAAGGGCTGCCGTAGCAGCCCTCTTTTTAAGGTTTTGATAAAAACGTGGTACAGCTCAGCGATGCGTTATCCTCGACAGGAGAACCCCACACCTGGTTACCCACTATGTCGGTACATACCGGTCCGTGACCAACAACGCAGTCAATACCGGTGATTTTAACACAGCGCTCTCCTTCCGGTTTGCCTATGTCGTAACGGTAAACATCCATAAGGGCATCTGCTTTTTCATTGTGTTTTACAGCATTCGTTGTAAAAGCTGCAGCTACGCCGAATACCATTACGGCAAATGGCAGCACGGCGTTTTTTAAATTTGTTTTCATATTTAATCATTTATTTGTTAGCGGTTTACTCTTTTTTACAGGTTTTCAACCGTTCCCCTGCTACCGGCCGATAGATTATATATAGTTATTTGGTTATGCGTTCGAAACGGATGAGGGTATTACCTGCAAGTCCGAAAAAGTATCGGGTGTTAAGTGAAAACTGCCTTATTTTGTGTTTTTCATAATCGTAGGCATAAAAGCTGTAGCGGTACTCGTTGAGGTTGTAATCATATACATCAACGATGATGGCCTGTTCCCAGATTCTTTTAAGTTCGTTTTTGCCCATTTGTTCCGAGTGGATGTACAGCAAGCCATTGAAAGCGTAGGTTTGGGAGTTTACCTTGTGAGGAGGAGCATCCAGTTTGCGTGTGCCGTTCGGCAGTTGCGCAAGATGCAGCTTTGCAGTGCTCGTTGTATCGATGGTTTTACCGCTGCTAAAGTCGTTTTTACCGGGGTGGTATACCTTGTATTCGTTACGGTAATAATAGGTATAGATTCCCTGATTCGTTACTGGATCGGTTATAAGTTGTCCGTCGGTGTCGAAAACGCCGTCGATCTGCTTCTGCAGTACGTGGTCGTAAAGTTCGAAGCGGGTGTTGACGGTATGTAATTTTCCCAATATATGTTCCCCGTTAAAGGCCCTTTGGCTGCGGAACAGGAACTCATCAGCACTCACAGGGCGTAGTAGTGAAAAATAGATTTTTTCCGTCATAAACTTATGAGCTTTCCAGTTGTTTACCATGCCTTTGTAGATGATAGGAACCGTACCGTCACTTACATAAAAGACATGCCCATACACCTCTACAGACAGACTTTTGAAGATACGTTGTGTTTCATCAAGACTTATGGAATGGTCTTTTGAAACAAGATCCATGGTAACGGCTTTTATGGATAAAGGGGCCGAATGATTTCCAAGATAGAGCGTGTCTTCTGTCAATCCGGCAATGTAGTAGGAACCGGATCCGAGGTCTAAATATTTTGCGTTATCAACGGCATGTGGTAGAAAACGCCTTACAAAAGGATTTTCCTTATGGATAAGGTATTCGGATTCCTGGTACAGTCCGAATATTATGATGGCATTGGATCCCACAGAAAAAGCACACAGCAGCAAGCGTTTTTTTAAGGAACGCAGGGTATCGGCATATAAAATACATACCAGAGCCAGGATACAGAACACCAAGTTGAATACGAGATGTTCCTGCCATCCCATTTTCTCAAGGATGCCGCCACAGGAACACGGAACAAACGCACTGTGGTTGAGGATGAGGTAGATGTAGACGGAAAAGGCCGACATAAGTCCCAGAAACAGGTAAAGCCCGGTATTACGGGTAGAGGTGAAACTCAGTAGCACAGCGATAAGCATTTCGGTTCCAATGACGGCATAAGCCACAAAGGATGCAAAGGCGGTGAGCAAAGGGGACTGTGCTACCTGGATTTTAAAGTTATGAAAATCGGAGAGTTTGCTAAAGGCTGCGTAAACAAGCAGCAGTATGAACAGGTATACGCATATAAAATATGCATTTTTAAAAAAGGTACGCATGGCATTACAATTTGGGTTATGTAAAGCTAGAAGTCGTTTTTTCTAAAGTAAATACCTTAAACGCGGAAGAATTGACGAATAAGTAATTAATTTTTAAGAAAGGGCCCTTTTAATAAAGGAGCTGTCAGGGCCCTCCTTTCTTAAATCTCTGGGATTTACCTTATAATAAGCTGTGAAATTCCGGTGAAAATTGCTGTAGTTGTTAAAGCCTACGAGCTGGGCGATTTTTTTGAGAGGGAAAGAGCTGTACAGTATGTAAATAAGCGAGCGTTTCAGCCGTACCTGCAGGTAAAAGTCGTACACGCTTTCGTTATAGAGCCGCTTAAAGTTTGTTTTCAGGCTGTACATATTGGTTCCAAACAAGGTACAAAGCTGTTTAAGGGTAACCGGCTCGGAAAGATCTTTTGTCATGAGGTATCGGTAGACATCCTGTATTTTTCTTTCTTCATATACGTGCTGCTGCAGCCTGTTATCTTTGGTCAGAATGGGGATTTCTTTTTTAGTTCTGACATGGTTCAGCGTAAGTACCAGCCTCCGGTTGTAACACGTTCTTTGAAGGTTTGCTTGAAAATGATGCGAAGGACACCGGTGTTGAAAAAGCAGCGGGAATGAAACAAGGGGCAGCTCCTGCCGGTTTAACCGCGCTTGTGCATTGATAAGTGTTTCGCGGCTTTCGTATGTGAGGAACTTCAGGAAGGAAGTGCTGTGTATCTGGTTCCAGTCGAGATCTAAAACATTAAGCGTATCATGACCGATGTCGAGAATTTCAAAATCTCCGTTCAGCTCTATGAGCAAATGAGATGAAAATTCATAGGCTTTACCTGAATGGACAAATGAGAAATGCAGGATGCGTCTCTGCCATTCTTCGGCAATCATATTGAGGATTGCCGAGATGCTTTCTACCCCGTCTTCCTTACCTGTGAGAACCAGCCTTCGCGAAAAGTCGCCCTTTGCCAGCGCTATAAGCATATCCATAATTTCCCTCAAACGGGAATCTGTTTTGTTTAAAAGCATCGTTTGTGTTTTTTAAAGTGTTCTAAAAAAAGAAGGGCCTCTTTTCTGGAATCAAACAGTTTTGCAGGAACAGGGGAATGCGAGGTTTCCAGGAAAAAGAGCGACATATATAAAGAAGCAGCATGATAACTCAGAAGGGCCAGCGCCCGTATCATGGTAAACCCATGGGCACTCATAAATTCATGTGCTTCCATATCCATATAGATAACGTTGTTTACATTGCATAATACAGGATAGGAAAAATGCTGCTGTAATTTGAGCCTGTCGTATACGATGACCTGAGCTGCTTCAATGTCAATATAACAGTCTTCTTTATAGGTAATATGCAGTATCCCTTCCATAAAAGCATACTGCGCATACGCATTTTCATGGTAAAATTTCATAATGTGTTGTGTTATGGTTTACTTAAAAATACAGAAACAGCGACTTTTCTTAATTGCAAAAACTCACTTTTTACTTAATAATTAACGTATTAATGACGAATAGGAATAACCGGTTGACCAATAAGGAATAGTATCACACCAAAAGAAACAACTAACCTTTTTTTGAAGACTTTTATGAAAAAACATTTTATGGATAAAATCAACCACCCCAATATGTACGATACGATCAACAGTTTTATTGAAAATGCCAGAATCCGGAGCACGGTTAATCTGTACGCTGAAGGTGCGGAAATAAGAGGAGACAGCATAACCATTAACGGTCGGAAACTCTGGCATTTTGCCACTACAGGATACCTGGGTCTTGAGCAGGATCTAAGGCTTAAGGGCGCCGCAGCTGCTGCTGTTTTCCGTTATGGTACCCAGTTTTCGTTATCCGGAACTTATTCGTCTCATCCCTTGTATGCTGAACTGGAAAAAAAGATGGAACAGATTTACCGTCATCCTGCTTTAATTGCCAAAAACAGTACATTGGCACATATGTCCGTTATACCGCAGGCCGTAGCCGACAAGGAGGTGGTTATTCTGGATCATCAGGTGCATTGGAGTGTATTTAATGCCTGTACAATTCTTAAAAGCAGGGGCATTCCTGTTTATATGATCCGTCATAACAATATGCAGCAGCTGGAGGATTATCTTAAAAAGCTCGGAAATAAGTACCGGAAAATCTGGTATATGGCGGAGGGAATCTATTCCGTATATGGTGATAAGGCACCCATAGCCGATTTAAAGATCCTGATGCAAAAGTACCCGTTGCTGCACGTTTATTTTGATGATGTACATGGTATGAGCTGGACCGGAATTCACGGATGTGGCTTTATTAAAGGACACTGGGAAGAGTTGCCGTCTAATATTGTTCTTATAAGCACCATGAGTAAAACGTTCGGGGCAAGCGGCGCCACTATTTTATGCGGGGATAAACAACTGCATCAGCAGATTCAGGATTTTGAAGGACCGCTGACGTTTCCTGCACAATTGGAACCCGCTTCGGTAGCTGCTGCGCTGGCCTCTGCTAATATCCATCTTCAGGATGAGATTTATGAGAAACAACGCCAGCTAAGGGAACGCATTGTACTCATGGACCGGTTGCTTAAACAAACACAACTGCCGGTACTTTCACACGGAAATACTCCCGTATTCTATCTTGGAACCGCAGCACCCGATACAGCCTATAGCCTGGTAAACCGGATGTGCGCCGAAGGCTTTTTTGTAAATCCCGTTATATTTCCGGCTGTTTCTCCGAAAAATGCGGGTTTGCGTATCACGGTTTCCAATCATAATGAACTTATCCAAATAGAAGAACTTGTAAAGGCACTGGAGTATCATATGCCCCTTGCATTAGCCGAAACGTCCAACAGCCTGAACAGGGTACATAAAGCATTTGGGCTTTGTATTGAAGAACCTGTTGAAGAACCCGTACAACATGCGTTTAAAAAAGAAGTATATACAAGCCTTAGGGATATAGATCCTGAGCTATGGAACAGCAAACTTGGGAAAGAACATGCCCTGGATTATGACGGGATATGCTTTGTTGAACATTATTTTTCCGGCCTGCCTAAAGAAGATCCCAATCATATGCAGTTTAAATATTACAAGATTACCGATGGTTATGGAAACTTAAAAGCGCTGACGCACACAAGTCTGGCATTGTGGAAGGAAGACCTGCTGGCACCGGAAAAGGTTTCCGAAAGAGTAGAGAAATTCAGGAATGAGGACCCACGGTTCCTTACGTCCTATACACTAAGTACCGGATGCACCTTTACGGAAGGTGTTCACGTATTTCTGGAAAAAGATGATTTTGAGAGCAATGCATTATTGCTGCTGGAGCTGCTGGAAGAGGAATATACGGCCATGGGAGCGGCCAAGCTTGTTTTACGTGATTTCGAAAAACAGGATGATTTAGGCAACAGGATCCTGAATAAGGGGTTTATTGTGGTGGAGATGCCCGAAACGGCCGTTTTTAAAGACTTTAACTGGAGCGGTATATCTGATTTTGAAAACGTGCTGGCCAAGAGGGCGAAGCGGCATTTCCGAAAAGAAATACTGCCTTATGTGGATACTTACCGTGTAGAAATTAAAAAGCAATTGGATTCTGAAGAACTGGAAGAAGCTTACCGACTGTACCTCAATGTAAAGAACAACAATAAAGCCCTTAATAATTTTACTTACGCTTTGGGGTTGTTCAGGGACATGAATGACAGCGGACTGTGGGAATTTTTATTATTGCGGTCTAAGGAACATGATGATATTAAAGGAGTCATGTTTTGCTTTGTCAACAAAACGAACAATTCCTATAATCCAGTTCTCATCGGAATGGAAGGAATGGGTATAGAACGACTGCTGCTTTACCGGCAACTGCTTTTTCAGACAATATTTTATGCAGGAATGTCGGGATATTCTAAATGTTACCTGGGTATGTCGGGCATGTTTGAGAAACGTAAACTGGGTTCCGAAATCCTCAAAAAGGAAGCTTATATACGGATGGATGATACCTATGATATGGATCTGTTACAACAATTGCGGTAACATGCCGCTATCTTTAAAAATCAAAACCTCCTGAGAAGGAGGTTTTGAAGGGTTGAATAATGTATTAGTGCTTCTTAAAAAAAACGATGCTGAAACCAGAGTTTCAGCATCGTAAAAATGAATGATTATTTTTTAATCAGTTTTTGCTGGGCAATACGCTTACCGTCTGCTTCCAGGCTTACTACGTAAGTTCCAGGCGACAAACGGCCTACGTTTAAAGAAACTTCACCTTTGCTTCCTTTTACCTCCTGGCTTAGACGCTGGATTCCCATAACATCATAAACCACGATTCTTTGTGCATTCTGATATTTCGTACCGATGCTGAAAACAGCATTGGATGTATCGAACGCAGGGTTAGGAGCTAATACAAGAGAAGGATCTGTTTCCTGTGTAAACTCTTCCGTTCCTTTAGCTGATTTCCCGTAATAAGGATATTCAACTCCCCACAGATCCATACAACCTGGCATCTGGATTACGATATAATCACCTGCTCCAAAATAGAAGTTGGAATTTGTGTAGAAATATACCGGGTAGAACGAATTAAATCCTGGGGATAATGTAAGAGATCCCGGAGAAAACGATCCATAATTGTTAAAGCTACTCAGATTAATGGTAATAGGATAGCTGTATGGATTGTTAAAATAAAGGGAATACACATATCCACCTCCTTCTTTAATAGGCTGTATGTCTCTGATACCCCCTTCAATCTTACAAGGATTTACCGGACAGTTTTTAAGATCCGGAGTTACATTCAATGTATTACTTCTGAATGTACAAGGTCCTACATCAACCGTAAGCTGGTAAGTACCTCCCATGCTGATCGCCTGGTTTGGAACAGATGTATTAGTGCCGCTTTGAACTACACCTCCGTTAATAAGCCACTGATATGCCTGGTAAACGCCTATTGGCCCTAAAAGATATGAATCCTTATTCAGACAAAGTGTGTAGCATCCTTTAGGAACTACCCATAGGAAGCGCTCCGGATTATGAGGAGTTTCTATAGTACCTGTAGCAGAACAACCTGTAGGAGCTGTATAAGTTACGCTGTAGGCACCACCGTGCGTTACATAAATAGTTTGCCCTGTTTCTCCGTTACTCCAGTTGTACGTACCGTTGCTCGGACCGCTTGCCGTTAATTCCAATGTATAAGGCTGACATTTATAAACCGAGTACGAAATTGTTGGAGGAGTAACAGCAGGATGTACCGTTACGGTTACCGTTTTACTGTTGCCACAATTGTAATCGTTGGTCGGACGTACCGAGAACGTATAGGTATACGTACCAGGTGACATACCGTTGATTACAAGGTTCAGATAGGCTGTGCCTGTGTTCCAGTTACTGTGGGTAGCAGGAACTCCCGGACCAGACCAACTGTATTGAAGTGACGGGTCTGCAAAGATTCCTGTTAAGTTGATTGCCCCTCCGTAACATACGCTTGTGTTTCCGTTTACATTCGCTGTCGGACGTTTGCGGATCGTCACATTACGTGCTTTTACAGACATACCATAGAATCTGCAACCGTTAAGGTCTACTAACACAGGCCAGTAGCTTCCGCTCTGTGTTGGAGTGTACGTTAAACCAGTACCTACCTGTACGTTGTCACGCATCCAGATAGCGCTTGTTGGTATAGAGGTTCCCGGTACAGGAACGAACTGTAATGGTTGTACACTTCCTTCACAGAAATCAGCAGGACTTGGTGAGATTTCACCTTTAAAGCTTGCTTTATTGATGTACACGGTTTTATGTACACTTTCGTACGTACAGCCATATGGCGATGTGATTTTGAGCCACACATCATAAGATCCCTGTGCAGGAATGTTAACAGGGGTTGTGGTTCCGCTTGCTACGATGGAAGTCGATGCAAAGTACCACTGGTACTGGTAGCCCGAAACATACCCGCCCGGAATGTTCAGCATAATAGGCTCCTCTGCACAATAAGTAGCAGGGTTTATATCGATTGCCAGGTTCGGAGTAGAGGCCAACGTTACGGTAACCGGTACGCTGCACGTTGGAAGTCCTCCTGCAACAGGCGTAAGGGTAAGGGTATACGTATAGGTTCCAGGAGGCAGGTTGTTAACTGTATAGCTTTGTCCTGAAGCACTACCCGTGATTCCAGGTCCGGAATACGTAAAGTTGATATCGCTGGTGCTAAGACCATAAACCATAGAGTTGTTGAACAATGTTACATTGTAGGTATTGTTGGCATTACATGTTACAGCCGTTTTCATACCTGCCTCGTAGTTTTTAGCTACCGGCACTGTTTTGCTTACCAGACATCCGTTGTAATCCAATAATACAGATACCGTATGGTTTCCGGCTACATCTGTGCTGAAGGTTGTTGAATTACCTCCCTGAGCACCTGTTAATGTAAGTTTAGGGCTTCCCATCCAAGTAATTGATGTAGGAGAACCAACATACGAAACGTTTGCTGTGATCTGGTTACATGAATTCCACGTTGCACTTATCTGTACATCCGGATCCGGTGTAATGGTACATCCTGGTGTTGTTCCACATTTCTCAATTACCGTAATTGGAGCTGAAGTTACCCAACATCCGTTAAGATCGCGCACCTTTACATAGTAAGAACCACCAGGAGTAGGACCTGAAATAGTATAATTTGATGCATTACCTACAAGGGTATTGTTGTGGTACCATTCAAATATTACCGATGATGTGATTCCTGTTGATAAGCTGGAATATAACGTAATAGGCTGATAGTTTGTCGGACATACGATATAATGATAACCCGGCGTGATATCAATTTGGGTCATCGGGAACACAAGTACATTTTGTGACACAGTTGTACCGCTGTAATTACAGATGTTTGCTAGTGTTACCGTGATGTTTTGTGAAATATTGCTTCCGGTCGTATTGCTGAACCCGTTAGGTATGGAGAAATTCTGACCGCTTGTGAAAGAATAAGGACCTGCAGGTGCACCTCCGTTAAAACTTACCATAACAGTACCGGAAGTCCCGTTACTTGTAGATACATTCAGTGTCACTGAAGGATCTCCCGGACAGATGTTTCCGATTGGCGCAAGGTTTAACGACGGAATCGTTATGAGGGTAACAGGATACGTAACCGTTGTGATTTTTCCACATTTGGTTACTTTAAGGATAATGTTACCTGTAGGAGATGACGTGATTTCATTGAAGCTTATCGTAACATTAGGACTGTTGATGCCGTTTACGACGTTTCCGAAATTCGTTGCACCTGTGCTGCTTTGAACTGACCATTCAATATGATCAACGTCAATACCATTAAGGTTGGCAGTAAATGTTGCTGTTGAGCTAGGGCAGAATAATGATGTGCCGCTATCGCTTATGATAATCGGGTTTACCTTTATTTCGCTTACTTTATATGAAAGAGGTTTTGAAATACATGTTGTTCCGTTTTTCGAGATTTGTTTTATCACTCTTACAGTTCCTGGTAATGAAGTAAACACCACATCAACCTGTGTTCCCGTATTGCTGCCAACAGTAGCTCCTCCCGAAACACTCCAGATATAGTCGAATCCGGGTTCGTTTTCGGTAATAGAATACGTGTAAGGTACATTCAGACAAACTGTGCTGGGCCCTACAATTTTACCTTTGATTACCGGGTTTTTCAATACTTCAACAACTACCGGATCACTGATACATCCATTGCTATTTGCTGTTATCACATAAACACCCGGAGTAGTGAAAGTATAATTCATCGCCGTGTTTGTCTCTGTATGAACAACTGTACTGTTAAGGGAAACTTCCCATATAACGGTACTTCCGTTGCTGCTGCTGAATGTTTTGTTGCTGTTCTGGCAAAGCGTAGTTACATTATCGGTAATGATGCTAACGTTCTCCACTATGGTGAAAGTAAATTCTGCACGTCCCTGACATTCCTTGTCTCTAAGTAAGGTATTAAAGTATCGTGCATATAAGGTGTAGGTTCCCGGAGTCAGGGCGTCTACCACTATTTCATTACGCTGGTCGGTTAACGCAATGGTCGTACCGGTTCCCGAAGGGGAAAGATCCCACTGGAAATCTGTCGTAGGCCATTGTGGCAATGTAAAGCGGCCCTGTTTGTTCTGGCAGATTACATCCGGTCCTTTTATTTTCGCATTTTGTACGATTACCGGTACTTTAACGGTTGTCCAGAAAGGGCATGAACAATGAGAAAGGTAGCTTACATAACCAAAGCCGTCTGCAGGATCTATATTATCCCATACGACATCGATTGCATTCCCGTAATTGTTTACGATGGTTCCCCCGATTACCTTCCAGTCACCTTTACAGTCACCATCGCTTGCAGTATACGTTTGCATACTTTTTTCACAGGCTACGCTGGTACAGGTAATTTCAACAGGTTTGGTATCCTTTATTTCAATCTTAAAGTAATACTCACTACTACAGTTACAGCTGTTGGTAACTGTTAACTTTACTTCGTAAGTTCCTGGTTTCGTGTAAGTGTAGGTAGGTTCAAACAAACTTGACGTGTCTGCGCCAGGAGTCGGATTATTTGGATCGTTGAACTCCCAGAAATAGTTTACAATAGCCGAACCGTTGTTGTGTGTAGAAAGGTTATCAAAAGAGATAGGCGTGTTGACACAGAATTCTCTCTGATCAGGTTCCGGTCCGTCGATCTGAAATAAAGCAGTCGGACTTATGATCTTTTCTACGCAAATATTGAAGGTTTCACTGGTATTGTCATTATAGGTAATGATGAGCGATAAATTACCGCCACCGCTGGCTCCCCAGGTAATATCGGCAACCGTATTGCTGCTGCCGTTAAGAGTTCCCCCTGTAGGGATCCACTGTACATTGGCAACGTTGTTTGCCTGCAACGTATAAACAACGCTGCTGTTTTCACAGAAGCGGATGCATCTGGCATCTTCCATGTTTTCTGAAAGTGACACCAGCTGTTCTTTTTCGCGTTCTTTGATTTCGTCGTCGTATTCGATACAGCCAACGGATTTATCCCATGAAAGCACGGGATTGTTTGCAACCTGGGCCTTCAATTGGAAAGACCACATAAGCATCAGCAAAAAGATGCCCACTGCCCGTAATATGGGCGGATGTGTAAACTTTTTTTTCATAAATAAAAAATTGGGTTAATAATTACGTTTTGATTATTGGGTTTAAATACTTCCGAAGCATAAGAAGCCTTAAAGCTGTTTTAAAACCGGCCTTAAAGTATATACTTTGAAAATGTGCTCGTAATGTAAAAGAGGGTGTATGTTGTTTAAAGAAGTTTATTTTAAATAAAACCACACGTATAACTAACTAAAACTACGTGTGGTTTATAAACAACAAACATAAGATGGTAAATTCTTTTTCTCGAATTATATTTTTAGAATGCCACTATTAACAGCGACACATTGAATACTGCATTTGCAGGAGATTGTCCGAAACCTGAAGTTGCGGCAACAATCATTTTCTTACCCCAGGATGAATCCCAGCCTGTTCCCGTCCCGTTTCCGTTTCCATTTCCGTAAATCTGGTAACAGTCTGCAATAAAGAACAAGAGTTCTTTTTCCTGTACGTTCAATTCATTATCATTTTGAACGTTGCTTAAGAAGTACTCCATATTTAACTCAGACTGTAACAACTGGGAAAAATAATTTCGTACCTTTAAGGATACAGCCAATGAATCATATTCCTGAGCGTATTGGTCATTGGCTGTAAATTTTAATGCATTGGTTGTGGTTAAAAGAACATAATTAGCGGGTTTGATGCTTAAGAACAGTTGATTCTGATTGGAAATACTGTCCAAAACACCGATTTTTTGGGATAATTGTGTAAAGTTACTTTTTAAAGGATGCTGTTTGTAGGCATCCGTTAATTCAATAACGGTTTTTATTAAGGTGGTATTCCCTTTTGCTTTCAGGGAAGCCGTTTCCTTTTGGGCCCTATCTGATGCCGGCGCTTCAATTGAATCCTGATCACAGGATGTCAGCAGAAACATTGACAACAATAATAAATAATATCTTCTCATAAGTTAGTTGTTTAAATATTCTTTAGTTAGTTGTTTAAAATATTCTATGAACTGTTCGTTGTTTTTTTGTAAGTTTAGTCAAATTTAGGGGATAAGAATTTGTAATACAAAAAGTAGTAGTGCAAGTTGATCAATTTACGGTTGTTTTAGTATTTAACTTATTGATTTTCAGTAATAAAAAAAACAACGCTTCGGTTTGAAATAAGTTGTTTTTATCTAAGTTTACAAACGAAAAATGATAAAAATTTATAGTGTTTTAGTTTTTCTACTGCTGTTTTGGAGCACCAATGCGGCAGTTGTTCAGAAAGATTCGCTTGCCGACATCTCTTTCAAAGAACTTATTGATACACTTGTACGAACCAATCCATCGCATCCTGAGTATGAAAAATTGCTCAAACAGTATCTTTACAAAGCCAAAAAAGAAGGGAAGAAAGAATATCTTTTTGAAGGGTATTACAACTATATTTCTGCACAGCATACCGGACAGGAAATGCACAAATACACCGACAGTTTGTTTATGCTGGCGCGGGATCTTCCAAAACTTTATTATATAAAGGCAGTTCAGGGCAGGGCTTCGGCTTATTACTTTGAAAAGAATTATCAGAAATCCCTGGAGTTCGAACTCAAAGCGCTGAACCTCATTGACAAAGTTAATGATCCTTATAATTATTACAAAGGCGTTTACGGTATAGGCCAGGTTTATTTTTATATGCAGTCATACGAAAAGGCCTACAATTATTTTAAAGAAGCCCGGACGTATTTTGAAAAACAGGATGGGTATGATCATTTGCAGGGCTATTTTAATTCCCTGTACCGCGAAGCCTATTCTCTTTATTACCTGAGGCAATACAAAGAGAGTATAGAATTGCTGAACAAGGGACTGGATCGTTTGCATTTACTCAAACAAGGCGATTTACTGGTTAAAAAACCTTATTTTGATTATGTACTGGGCCTGAATCTTTACCAGCAGCAGCAGTATACTGAAAGTTTGGATATCCTTAAAAAAGCTTTGGTTACGATCAGAAAGAATGACGATTTTGCCAATGAGGCCATCGTATATTACTATATAGGGCTGAACTACTGGAAGCAGAACGACAAAACCAACGCGCTCGTCTATTTTAAAAAGGTAGATGACGTATTTAAAGGGCATAAATACAGCAATCTTGAAATTGTAGAAGCATACAACTACATCATACAGTATTACAAAACCGAGAAAAATACAGAACAGGAGCTGTATTATACGAATCAGATGCTCAACGTAACGCTGCATTTACAGGAAGAATACAAGTTTCTATCGGATGTGCTTCATAATAAGCTTGATATTAAAGGGTTGCAGAATGAAAAGGCTCGTCTTGAAAGGGATCTGAACCACAGAAGCAATCTTATATGGTACATAACCCTGGGATCTGCCGTTGTAGTATTGGTTCTTGTATTGCTCAATTATAAAAGGAAAAGGGAATATAAGAAAAAATATAACGACCTGCTTGAATCCAGAAAGGCAAGACTGGCACCGGAGACTCCGGAACTCCCGGACAAGGTATACACAGAATCTGCTGAAAAGCAGCTCAATTACAAACTGGAAGACAATTCCTGGTATGAATATGCTTTACCTGCGACGGAAAAAGATAAAGCTTTAACAGGTGAAATCAGCAACCACGTAGTAAAGGAACTGCTGGAGCAACTTGATCTTTTTGAAAAGAATAAAGCTTATCTGGGGAAGAACATCACACTGAATGACCTTGCGGTTGAATGGAATACGAACCGGAGCTATTTGTCGCAGTGCATCAATACCTATAAAGGAAAGAGCTTTATTGAATACATCAACAGCCTGCGTATTTCGTATTTTCTGGATATGCTGGATACGGAGCCTAAGTGGCTGAAGTACAAGATTGAATCCGTTGCCGACCTGCTGGGCTTCTCTAGCAGCAGAAGTTTCTCCAATGCGTTCGTTAAAATTACAGGCATGCCACCTTCTTACTATATGCAGGAACTTAAGAAAAAGGAGTAAGAAGTAAGGAAAGACTGTGAACGTGTTTGCGAAAATATACACCTGCCAAAATAGGCAGGTTTTTTTATTTCTAAGCCCTACGCTTTATGATCCGATTTTTTATGTTTTCAATTTTAAGCAGTTAACTCATTTTCCTGTGAACGACATTTTAAGGTTAGGTGCTGTATCTATATTTGTTCTGCAGCTAATAGAATAACTATCACTTCATGTGTCATTTTTTTGTAATTATTTGTTTATTCTCTGTAAATGTTTAATTTTGTTGCGTTTTAACAAAATTTAAGAGTATATATTTATTATATTTTATTAAAAAAACAAGAACCTTATGAATACAGAAACATCTTGAAAACTCTCATCAAAAGAGCATATTTCTTTATGTGCTCATTGGATAATACCACAATAAAACCAAAATACTTATGAATAAAAAACTACGTAACCTTTTGTGCATAAACCTGTTTTTTTGCGCCTCCTTTTTAGGTCATGCTCAGGATAACGGCTATTTCGCACCTAAATTATGGCTTTCCAATCCCAAATCGGCAGCTGATACGCTTGCGGATTTCGACAAACTTAACTTTCACCGGGATCTGGGGGTACGCAAAAGCAACCTTTGGCAGTCTTCAAAGGAAATCAACGATGCCCACCATCTTTTTTTGGTTTACAAATCCAAAAAGGTAGAAAACATGGTATCGGTAATGGGGCAAAGAAGCGCCATGTTTCTTGAAGGAAAGAACCTGCTGCTTAACGATACCGTGAACCTTGACGGGTACAATGAAGCCTATGGCGAATTGCTTGACGTGCAGTTTGCCGATATGAAAGAAGGAAAATTCTGGATGAATCCATCATTGGCCGATTCCCGCATCTTCGAACTCGTATTGGTAGATGCCAAGAAGAAAACACGCCCTGTAAACGAGATCCGTACCTATTTAAGCCTTAAATACGGAATAGACCTTATTGATTATAAACAGTACAGCTATAACGATAAGCAACTATGGGACGGCTCGCAAACGGACTTTAACCGCCACATCTTCGGTCTGGCGCGTTTTTCATACTTCAACCTGCAACCTTCTAAAAGCGTACACTCCAAAGATCGCGACCTTATCGTATCGGTCCCCGATCACGGAGCAGAGCAGTTTACTGAAGGCACTTATGTGCTGTTCGGAAACAATGGCAAAGCGTTTACCTTTGACCGCAAAACAAGGAAAAGCCAAAGGCAATGGCTCGTGCAGACCAACAGCGATAACCTGAAAGTTGACCTTTCGATCCCGGTTTCCAGACTACCGCAAAATAAAGATACCTTTTCAGAATATGAACTTGTGGTCGGAGCCAATGGAGCCGCCGCAGCTATTTATAAAGCAAGCAGCAGTGATTCCCTTGTTATTTTTCGCAATGTGGTCTTTACCAAACAGTCGTCCAGCCTGGTGAATCTTAAAGAATACCGCAGTGACCTTAAACTCGATATCGACAACAGCTGTAAGGACATCGAGCTTAAACTCGACGGACCATCCAACATGCAGGACTTTTATTTAGGGATCACCGACGACAAAGGCAAAAACGTATTGAGTTCCACCACGGTTAAAAAATCCTATACGGTAACCGACAATGGTTCGGCTTATTATGATGTATCGCTGCATTACAACGGTAAGAACCTATCCAAACGCATTGAATCGCTCAGCAGCAACTTTGGGGTGGCCAAACTTCAAAAGCACTATACGCTTAAGGACGGGCCTGTAAACATTGTCCTTGAAAACAACAATGAGTTCACCTATGCGTGGCTAAAGGACGGTAAGGTTATCGGAACCAAATCAAGCTTCAGCACATCAGAGCAGGGACGTTACGAGGTAACCGTATCCAATACGCAGGGGTGTTCTGTAACCAATACCTTCAGCGTGGGTGCCTTTGCAAACAATGAGCAGTGGCAGGTATTCCCGAACCCGGCAACTACGGACGACGAGGTACAGGTAGCCTTTGAGCTTGCACAGAAATCGGTTGTAAACCTTTCGGTTTACCAAAACGACGGTAAGCTTATCAAAACGATGGAGCTTGGTACGGTAGACCATAAAACGGTGAGCCTCGGCAATTTTACCTCGGCAGCCGGTGTATACATGGTGGTAGCCTACATCGACCAGATCCCGCAGATCAAAAAAATCATTATTAAATAACCTAAAACACATATATAAATGTCAAACAATAATTTAAGGTCAGGGCACCGGTTCCTGTCTTATCTGGCGCTTATCGGCACACTGTTCAACTTCATTGCATACCCGGCGTATGCAATGGTAGAACATTTTCCCTATGGCGTAAGATCGCATATATATTACCCGTTTGTACGGCCTCTGGATAATTCCGGGGACCTGGAAATGACAACGCAGGATAAAGCGGATACTCAACCATCCTCTACAAAGGATCATACCGTCCGTGTGAAGACGTACAGCAAAACAACCGTTTCAACTGAAACAGGTTTTGAAATTTATGCTGCTGAACCTTTGGGTGTCATCGGCTACAGCAATGCCAGCGGCAGCGACGACCCGTCGGACAATATTTTCCGTTTTGATGTGGATAAAAAGCTGCTCACAGGCAAAGAGCTTAAACTCACCTACGATGTGTACGGAATCGAAAATGCTTCGGGTGTGGCCCGCAGCATCAACGAACATACGGCAACTGGAGGGTATTTTGCCCAAAGATCCGCTGCATGGAAAACCGTGGAAGAAGTTATCTCCATTGACCAGCTCAAACAGGGAATGAACCATATCCTCTTCACCACTTTCGAAAACCAAAAACTCGACTATAAGGTAAAGAACCTGAAGCTAACGGCACTTCCTGCAAAGGAGGATACTTATGTACACCTTGCAGACGGCAGTACGCTGTATGAAAAAGACGGCAAAGCCTACGTTAAGGGAACCGTTCTTTTAAACGCAAGCCAGCTGACCATCAACGGTAAAAACGTTGCGGTTCGCTCAGGTGAATTTGAAACGATAATTGAAAATGCTTCGGAAATAAAAAGTCTTAAAATAGCACTGACTAAGAACGGGCAAACCTTGTATAATGAAGAATTGCCGGTATCGGTACACCGCGAGGTGTCGGATGCCGCTGTTTATAAAGCACCGGATTCGCGTTACGGAATCCGTACAGCCGAAGAGGGTTTCTATCATTTTGGATTAGAGGCTGTCGATTTTAAAATTACGGCAGCGCAGTATGCCAAAGCAGACCAGATCACGGTACAGCAGTTACGCGAGGTAGACCGCGCGCCACTGGGTACAAACATCGTGAATGTAACCGCGGGTAAATCGGCATACCGCTTTTTACCTGAAGGGGCAAAGTTCAGCGAAAAGGTACCTTTGACGCTGGCTTATGATAAAAGTTTATTGCCAAAAGGCTATAACGAAAGCGACATACAGGTATTGTATTTCGATTTGCAAAAACGCAGCTGGGTAGCGGTCGAAACCGATACCATCGCAATAGACGAGCAAAAGATCACAGGATTAACGGATCATTTTACCGATTATATGGCGGGGGTTATACAGGCTCCGGAATCACCGGAAACCAGTTCCTTTACCCCAACGACCATCTCAGGTATTGAGGCGGCTGTTCCTACAGCCGGTGTGGTACAGATCCAGCCGCCTGTGGCCAACCAGAAAGGAGACGGTACGGTTGATTTTCCTATTGCGCTACCTCAGGGAAGGGGCGGTTTAACACCATCGCTTTCCGTTACCTATAACAACAACGGAGGCAGCGGCCCTGTAGGCTATGGTTGGGACATACCGGTACAGTCCATTTCGGTAGATTCGCGTTTTGGCGTGCCCTTATATAGTTCCTCAAAGGAAACGGAAATATACCAGTTAAATGGCGAAGACCTTTTACTGCAAAGCGGTACTACGTTATACCAGCCGCATAGAACAAGCACGTACATAAACAGGGTGACTGATGCCACCTTCGTTCCAAAGGTAGAGGGTGCATTTTCTAAAATTGTGCGTAAAGGAACTACTCCGGCAAATTATTACTGGATCGTATACGATAAGTCCGGTAAAAAATATTACTATGGAAACGTCACTAAAATAAGTTCCGGAACCGGAGGTAATATATCCAAATGGTTTTTGGATAAAGTAGAGGATATAAACGGTAACTACATTTCTTACGGTTATCAGAATTATTCCAAAACAACACAGGATAATCTCAACGGTGGAATTGAATTTCAGCTGGCTTCTATCATGTACGCACGCAATACCAGCTTGGAAGCCTCATATAATGATGGCACACTGCCCTGGTACCAGGTAAATCTATCGTATAACTCAAACAAGCGTAACGACAGCTTTTTCAGTTACCGTAATGGTTTTAAGGAAGCAAATGCGGTGTTGTTGCAAAAAATTACCGTTACTTCGGTAAAAAAGAAGGAAGATATTCCGACGCCAAATTCCTGGGTGAGTGATTTTGAAACGAACTACCTGTTCAATTATGAGAATGGAAAATTTGGCAAAGTAAGGCTAAAGTCCATTGTAACTGAAAACAAAAAGAATAATGCGGATGCCGCAGGTGGTGCTTCAACCGATTCTTACACCCATACCTTTGACTATTATAATGATGTAGAAGATAATGCGCTTTTCGCAGCAGCTAAAGAGATCAAAATCGATAAAGACTTTAGCAACGACAAACATGCAGCCTTATCTTCAACCAAAGAGGGGTACAGCGCGTGGGAAGTAAATGTCGGAGCCGGGGTATCGCCCGCATTTAATCCTCCTGTCTGGTGGCCATTCAGCTTTAGCGGGACCATAAACTTTGCCTTTCCTTCGGACGTGTCTACAAGCAGTAAACCTTCGACAATGCTTTTGGATATAGACGGGGACGGCCTTGATGATAAGGTAATTAAGACGGAAAAGGACGGCATCAAATACCGTAAGAACCTTGGAGGTATCGCGTTCAGCAAGCAGCTTTATAAGGTAACAAATCTTATAGATCTTGGATGGACGGAAAATATGTCTTCCACTAAGCCCGAAATGTCGCTGAGCCTGCTCTTCGGAAGTTTTACCGCATCGAAATCACAAACAAATGCACGCTCGCGCGCCTTCTTTACCGATGCCAATGCCGACGGTCTGCTTGATTATGTAAAAGACCGTATCGTATATTTCGGATACATTGATCCTAAGAGCGACCTGCCCACTTTTACGGCTAACAGTGAACTTACACCAAACCTTATCCGTTTGGAAGGGTCGGCTGACCCTGCAATATCGGCTCCACTTCCCGACCTTAAGATCGGGAACGACCTGATGGATGTGGTAAAGGTATGGGTAGCTCCTGAAAGAGGAATGGTAAATATTTCGGGAACCATCACCAAAAACTTTGTGGCTTCCCATAACGGGATACGTTACTCTGTGGAGAAATCCGGAGGTGTTTCAAGACCACACTTCAGCTCTGCTAATTTTCCTATAACTAAACGGGATTTCAGGCTTCCTTTGCCTCCGTGGGACCCTGTGAATTTTGTAGTTGTAGGTCCTGCGGTGCCGGTAAATAATAATACTAAGGAATACCTCGTACAACCTACATTACTTGTTCAAGACAGTAAGGATGTCTCAAAGTCAAACATCTCTGTAGAACTTGGAGACCATATTTACTTCCGTGTAAACAGCAGCCAGTTACCCGACCAGCCGGTAGAGGTGGATTGGGACCCTGTTGTTACCTATGTTGGAGGAACTTCTGATAAATACAGCGAATCCATGCTGTATGGTGACGTTGTAGCCGAACCGGCTGTTATTTCAAAGCCCGGTCAATACCGCGTAGAATGGGCACCGAATAATTTAGGTAAAAAACCGGGAGCAGAAGTAAAAATTAATGTAAAGGCGTACCGTCGTGATGCGGCAGGCAACGCTGTACCGGTTGTAGGATCCAGCGTGATTATCGCTACGCAACCTATTGCTGCAAACGCCACGCAATTGATCTATCCATCTGCGGCTATCCAGCTTAATCCTACCGGTGTAAACCCCGACAAACCGGAAACCTGGGTTTACGTAGAGGTGGAAGCGGTAACCACACAATCTATAACCTGGAAATCGTTTGACGAAGCATTCGTTCCTATGTTTAAAAATATGACATCAGGTGAGACCCAATATATGGTTCCGCGTTATGAAGGCATGGAAACTAAGATAGCTTCGTATCCTCCGGTAAAGGTAGTGAACCCAACCCCGATCAAAATTAAACACAATTTTGTACTGACGGGTTGCCAGAGCCAGGACGGTGACTGCCGCGACGAGTTTATCTACCTGCTGGCGCGCTATGAAAACGGCGCTGTTGCTACCACCACCACAGGACGCCAGGCCCATTTCCGATACCGCCTGGGTGTTGGAGGGAATGTTGTACAGGTACGCCAGCTCGAAGGAAATAGTTTTGATAGTTCTCCTATTGTTAGCACGCCGGACTCCCAAATAGATATACCTGCAGGACGTAGTATCTCATTGGAATATACCACCGATAAATATGTGGTTGCTTCGGTACTGAATCATTATCAGAATAATACAGGCGATCTGATAACCGGAAATGTAGCAGCCTTCGCCGCTGCACCAGCAGCAGGTACATCGGGAGCAACGACCATGAATATTCCTAATGGTATCCGTGCCAGTATTGGAACCAAAACAACCTTTGAACTCGGCCTTGGATTGTTGTACAAAAACTGGGGACAGTTTGCTTATAAGGGGGCAGCACCGGATGAAGATTTTAAACCTATTGAGCAGCCGTTTATCAGCCGGGTGGCCATTTCAGGAATATCGAGTACGAATCCGTCGCCTAAAGAAAAGAAGACAATGGAGGATTTGATGAATACTCCCAAAGAAGATATTGAAAACATGTCTTACGATTTTAAAGAGGAAAAGATGATGGTGGGTGGAAATGAAGTCGAAATAAACCAAAACATGCTCGAAGCGGCAAAGCATTTTACCATGCTGCGCAGTGATCGTGCTCTTGGTGGATGGAGCTCTCATGCACGCCTTTATGTGACACCTGGAAAAATGGCACCCTACCTGCGTGTAGACAATGGCGGGGCATTACCTATGCTTCCAATACAACAGCCGTCTGCTGTAGGACAATACGGCGCTGTATCTATTGTAAAGGAACATACATCCGAATCTAAAAGCCAGGGATACAGCCTTACTTTTTATGGAATTGGTGGAGGTCAGACACGAAGTGAAGCTACTTCACGCCAGCTTAACGACTATTTGGACGTGAACGGGGACGGTTACCCGGATATCATCGGGGACAAGATCCAGCTTACCACAAGCCGTGGAGGACTTGGTCTTCCTGCCAGCAGTGGAAGCTTCTGGAACGTAAATGTTCTTGGTTCTACATCAAGCAGCGGAGAAGGTCAATCCGCAGGAGGTTCTCCGGCACATATTATGGCATGGGCAGACCCAGGGGGCAGCTTTAATAAGGTTAAGGTTGGAACCAACTCTTCTTTTGTAGGAAATATGGGAGTTTCGGGCAGCCAGTTTGAAACCACTACCTTACCTGGGCAGGTAATGGTAGATATTAACGGTGATGGATTGCCGGATGTTATTAAGGCAGGTAATGCCGTGGATTTTAACAATGCACGTGGCTTTGCCGCCTCAACATGGTCGGGTTACGGTGCACCTTCCCGTAGCGTAACCAAGTCCTTCGCCCTGGGAGCAAGTGTTTCAGGATTCTCTGACTTTAAAGATCTGTTCCCAAGCAGTATGGTCTCGGACATTATAGGCCAATCAAACCTTGACCTCGCATTCGGATTTTCGGGATCGCGCAGTGCGACGCACAGTAAAAACGATTTCATAGATTTTAACGGTGACGGACTTCCTGATTATATAGAGGACGGAGTCATCAAGTTCAATACGGGAACAAACCATAATGGAGGTAACTATAGTTTACCGCGCCTTCCGGAATCCTCGTCCTCATCTTATGGAAGCACCATTAACGGGTCGATCCTTATTCCGATAGCGATACCGGTACTTGGTATCGTAATTAAAGTCGGTGGCGGCGGCGGAAAAAGCCAGGGTTCAACCTATAACGAGGAAAACGTAAGCCTGCGTGATTTCAATGGCGATGGTTACGTGGATATCGTGGAAACACCAAGTGATGATATCATAAGGGTACAGCTATCCAAAATAGGCCGTACCAATATGCTTAAAAAGATCACAAATCCAACAGGATCGACTATTGAAATGGATTACGGAACCGAGAATCCGATCACGGGTGATAACATAGGAAGCACCTATGCCATGCCGTTTAAAAAATGGGTGCTTAAATCCGTTAGAGTTTACGACGGATATGCCGGTGACGGTGAAGACCTGCAACAGTATGCTTACGAATATGCGATGGGGTATAAAGACCGCCGCGAACGTAAATTTTTAGGATTTGGTGTGGTAAGAACACATCAGCTGAACAAATCAGGACAGGTATACCGCACCCAGGAGCAAAATTATATGCTTGTGGATGTTGACCCTAAAAAGATCTACTTACAGGGGACTACTTCAGACAGCCGCATGTGGCAATACCTGGGGAACCTGATGAAGATGGAACGTACGATAGATGGAACGGGTCGTGAAATTGATAGAAAAGATTATGAATACAGATCCTATTCAATAGGCGGAACAAATGCTCCAACCTTGTATCAAACAGATGCTGCGGGATATCAGGTTCCGACCTACACAGATCTTACAAGGATTTTGACGCTGCCAACAAAAATAACCAGCTATGTGTTCCATTACAACGGGGCGCAGACCTCGCCATCTTACCCGCAACAGAAAGAAGAATACTTTGATTTGTACGATAAATACGGCAACCTGCTTAAATACAGGGAAAATCCGAATTTTGACAATAACATTGTTGAAATAGGCTACCACTATATAGATAACGCGTCACAATACGTGGTGAACGTTCCGGCGTTGCACAAGGTAAGTTCCAGACGTTATAGCACTACCACTATTGACACGAAAGGAAACGTTATCTCCATCAACCGTTATAAGAGCGGAACCGGATCGGGTGATATGGCAACCACCAATATGGAGTATGATGCTTTGGGGAACCTGACCAAGGTGACCATGCCGAGACCGCAGATGGCCACTGGAAACCGCATGACGTACACCTATACCTACGATGCCCTGTTCCGACTGTTTCCAATAAAGGTGGTAGACGCGTATGGCTACAGTAGCGAAACAACCTACAACCATTTTGGTAAACCGGTAAGACAGAAAGACCTTAACGGGGTAGAACTAATATACGGTTACGATGCTGCAAGACGCAATACGTTTTACAAAGGACCGTACAATACGGTATGGACCATTAAAAACGAATACAAGATAGGAAAAGACGGGCTTTATTACGCCGTAACCAAACACAACATTAAAGATGAAGTGGCGGCAGCCGGAGAACAGATCCTTCATACTTCGTCCTTTGCGGACGGGCTTGGACGCATTATCCAGACCAAAAAACAGCTGGAATTGAAACCTGCCTGTACCGGATCTACGGGTTATCGTTTTGCTACTTCAGGAAAACAGGTGTACGACGAGTTCGGACGTGTAACGCAAAGCTTCCTCGGACAGGAGGAATTTGACTGTGCCGGCGTATTTGCAGATGCACTTGAAACCAAAAAGGTGCTCACGCATGTAGACCAGGAGAAAACCTCTATTGTTTACGATATGCGCGACCGCGTGATACAGCAGCACGTACACGGGCTTAATGCCACAACCAAATACGACTATGGTTTTGCGATGGATAATGCCGTTGGAAAGAACCTGTCTTTTGAAAAAGTGACCCTGCCTGAAGGTAATATCTCGTATACCTACAAAGACGAAAAAGACCGCGTTCGCGTTACCAAACAGAGCGATGGCCAGAAGGAACTTCGTACACAGTACGATTACGACATCCTGAGCCAGCTTGTCAAAGTTACAGACGTTGATAATAAGGTCACCACGTACGAATATGACGATATGGGGCGCAAAACCAAAACGGTACATCCGGATTCTGGCACGTCTCTGTTTACGTATGACCTTACCAATAAGCTTATCACAAGTCAAAACCAGAACATGCTGTCGCAGAACGTGAACCAGAAAATTGTATACAACTACAATTACGACCAGCTCACCAGCATTGTTTATCCGGCCTTTACAGCCAATAACCAGTCCATTCCAAGCCACACGGTAAGCTATGCCTATGGAGCCAATGCAGCGCCGGACTATGCCGCCGGTCGTGTTACGCAGATAACAGATCTGACCGGAACCCGCAACATGAAATATGGAAAATTGGGAGAAGTGGTAGAAGAAACCCGTACATTAACCAACGCATCTTCAGGAAACCTGTACTTTAAAACAAATTTCCGTTACGACAGCTGGGGACGCATTATGGAAATGACCTATCCCGATGGAGAAAAGCTTAAGTATAGCTATAACACAGCAGGACAACTTAAGCAGATCATTAACGAGCAGTTCCAGGTTTACCTCCAGGATGTGGAGTACAATTTCTTTGACCAGCCTACACGTATTGAGTACGGGAACAAGGTGGTGACCACCAACGATTACGACCTTACCCAGCGTGTGCGCGCCATGAAGCTGGATCGTCCGAATCAGAGTACTTTTATGAACAATGAATATTCGTACGATAAAAACCAGAACATTAAGTCAATCAGCAACACGGCATCCCAGCACAATATTTTGCAGTTGGGAGGTGTTTTCAACAAAACGTACACGTACGACAAGTTCAACCGTTTAACATCGTCCCTTACGCAGTGGGATGGGTACAACGAAAGCCATTACCATACCCTGAACATGGAATACAACGGCGTACACGCCATTGCAACCAAAAACCAGGTGCATAAGGTAACCACGCCAACCTATAACGGACCGTCTGATAATACGTACAATGCCGTGTATACTTATAACACGGGTAAAAGCTCGGTGAAGAACATAGCCTACACAGGGTTGCCGGGTGGTGCAAGTGCGTTATCCACCTTTACGTATGATCCAAATGGTAATATGACGGGGTACGCTACTAATTACGGGCCTTTTAGCAACCGCAAGATGATCTGGGATCAGCAAAACCGCCTTATGGCCGTAGTAGACGACAACACCAAGGTGAACCATTACGTATACGACCATGCGGGGGAACGTACCTTTAAATCGGTTGGTGCTGTAACGCAGGTAAACATCGGCGGTGCCGGTATTTACAGCGTACTGAACTTTAACGACTACCTTGTGTATCCTTCGGGTTATATTGTGGTGGATTATGGGAAAAACCAGTACAGCAAGCATTATTATATTAACGGTAAACGTTTTGCGAGCCGACTTGATAACGGAACAGGACAATTTACCGGTATGCGCGCTAAAGGTATGGGCAACGTGGAAGATACTGCCGATACTGCGATGCAGACCGACGGTATGGACTTTACCTCTACCCTCGGTATTCAGAATACCACCTATAATATTGCACCCGGAAATGACGAAACTAACTGTAAACAGCAGCTTCAGTCGCTCGCTCAAAGTTACAAGACGTTGAATGAGACGGCGCCAACAGGCCGGTATAAAGAATGCCAGGATAAGATGGAATCTCTTCTGCAACAAGCTTTAAACGGTTCAATGACCTATTGTGCAGCCTTCCAGGAAGCGAATAAGTATGTTTGTGAACCGGTAGATCCGAGCGCACCTGTAGGAAACACACCAGATCCTATGAATCCGCCAAACCCTACAACGGGCGAACAGACACAGGCAGACTGTTTAACAGAACTAAATGCCCTAATTGCCAAATACACAGCGCAGATGCAGGTTATTGGCTCAGGTGCGGTATTTGAATGGTATAAATGTGTAGACCGGTGCATAGACAGGGTGCTACAGAACAACAGCAACGCAAGAGGCTGCTGGGAGCGATTTAAAATTGACGGGGTGTGGCTTCCGGGCTGTAATACCTATATTACGGAATGCGGGTGCGGTTCTATACCGGAATTTACCGAGTATCGCAGTTGTCCGGCTATGGCGCTTATTTATATTGATATGAACCTGAAACCGGATTTAAGCAATGCCTGTGCGGTTAAAGCGTATGTAGAATCGAAGTACAGATGTGTACGGGAGTCATTGCCAGGGGAACCAACTCCACCTACTCCGCCTGTAATAGTTGACCCCTGGACCCCAGATCCGGGTTCCAACACACCACCGCCGGATGAACAGTACGATGAAAGCAAACGCAAACCGATCTGGTGGTACCATAGCGACCACTTGGGAAGCTCCACGTACCTTACGGATAACTTTGGTAGGCCGACACATTATTACGACAATATGCCGTTTGGGGAAACGATGGTAGAACACAACCAAAGTACGTTCGGAAAAGGCAAATATGATAATGCCTATAAATTCAATGGTAAAGAACTGGATGAATCTACCCAAATGTATTATTACGGAGCGCGTTATTATGACCCAAGAATTAGTATATTTGTTAGTAAAGACCCTATGGCGGAAAAAACCATGACGCCATACCAATACGTTCACAACAATCCCATTATGTTTACAGACCCAACCGGAATGATAGCAAATGCTATTGACGGCCCTGGGGATGAATTTAAATCTGTTGAAGCAGCAATAAAGGACTTCGGTATGGAATATAATGGATTTTCGATTGCATATAATTGGGAGCTGGCCACACTATTTTACTCATTCGAAAATGACCAAGGTGAGACAAAATATTCATATATCATCCCTCACATGGGTATAAATGAAGGCATGGGAGCACAATTGGGTCCAGATGATTTTAAAATGGGTGTCAAAGATAATCATCATAAAAATGCAAAATTAGTAGTACATGGGCATACTCATGGTGCCGCCGACCGGAACGAAATTGTTAATGGCATGGATATATATAATCCTAGTTTTTTCAATCCAACAGATTTAACTACTTATCTAAATACAAGCGAGGAAGGAAATGGTTTTGGTAGGCCCGTTGATGGAGTTATCACATCCCCGAATGGAGGAGCCTATTATTTTAGTGTTACAAAGTATCCAAATATTAATCCCGATACTGCGGATTACACCAATAAGTTAAATTCGTTTGCTGTACCAATTATGACTGATTTACCTTCTGACAAAAAGTTGAGTAAAAAAAGTAGATTAAATAATAATTCAAACTATAGTAATCCAGCTGTAATGCCACATGGTTTTGATTCTGGAACACATAAACGTCAAAAAAATTACTAGATGAAAAAGTATTTTAATATTATTGGGATAGCCTTTGTATTACTATTACCAATTAAGTCGATAAGTCAAACATTCAAAATCTTAAAATGGGATAATTATGTACCAAAGAGCATCAGTACAGTGGAGAAAAAATATTGGGCAACCGAATTTGGAGCTCTTTCCACATACTTAAATATGTACGATGATGTCATTATTGTGAAAAAGGAACCAGCAAGTGATTATTCTGGCGTTACGTATTTGAAATCAGATATTGGTTTATTGCTCGGATTTAATGAAGGAGAGTGGAAAGGTGGATTATTTTCCAAAATAAAAGATGGGAATTTGCTTTTAATAAAAAAATGTAATGTTAAACTTTTGCATGAAAATCCACAAGGCGATGTTGTTTTTTTTAATGTTAACAATAGTGAAAGGAAAAGTACATTGGAATTAGCGTATAGGGACTCTATATCTTTAGAACTTAAAATAAAAGAAATAAGTTCTTTACCTGACGTCCCTACAAGTTACGCATATATAAAAGGCAAATTATTTATAGCTGGAATCAATAATTTATATACATTTAATGGAGAAAAATTCGTTCCATTTTTCAAGAAAGACGAATGGAAGAATATTTTTGTTAATTCAATACTTGATTTAGACGGTACGGATTTACTACTCGGTATTAGTGGTGGGATTATAAAACTTAATACTACAACTAAAAGTTGGAAACTATATGTGGAAAAGATTAAATAACGGAAAGGGGCTGTCCTTAATTGGATTGCCCCTTTTTCTTCTAAAATCAAAGTCTTACGATCAAATCAAATAGCAGAAGATCGTATGCTCAAAGTTGAACCTCAAAATTTTAATAAAGATGTATACAAAAAAAGAAAAGGATATTAGAAAAGTTCTATTAATAGTATTTACAGTATGTGTAATTGGACAATTTAGTTTTGCTCAAGAAAAGAAAAAGAAAATATATGATAGAATAAAAGATTTGCCGGAAAAAATAGATACTGTATATGGAACTGATATTATTCCAGATCAAGAAATAGCATTACAATATGCGGAACTTATTTTAAAGAAGAGATATAAAGGGATGAATTTTGAAGAGGTTAAGCCCTTTGATGTCAATTTAATTGCTGATGGGAAAGTTTGGGATATTACAGTTCCAGTTGAAGAACGGTTAAGAGGAATTGCATCTTTCCATCTCCGAATTAATAGGAATAATGGCGAAATTCTTAATTCTTGGGTTGACAAATGAAATGTTTTAATAAAGCAGTTAAAAAAGCGATTCTTTGTTTAACATTGGGATTTACAACCTTAGGTTGTAAATCCCAAATAAATATTCTTTCAAGTCAACAGCAGATAGAACCAACTCACAATATTATCAATCCCCAACTCAGAGAAATAATAGATTTTATGTTGGCGGATGATAAGTTCAAAAATTGGAAGAAGGACGAAAAGAAGTGGTTAATAGTAAGCGCAATAAAAAGGGATAGCGATACTATTGTACGATTAATTCCACGACTTCAAGTTTTGTACTCAATACCCAAAAAGCTACCGATTAATTATAAAGCTTATACGATTTACAAGGACGTCTTAGTATTGTACTGGGGTGATACCAAGCTTTTTTTTAAGGAAACAGGTATAAAGAAAAATGCTAAACTCTTAGATGTACGGCCTGTCCCTAAAATTGAGAAAAATGAGGATGATGGTATTGAAATATTAGATCTTACTACTTACGAATATTACGGTTCTGAGTTTTTAATACAAAATAATGAGGTAAGATTAATTGAGACTAATTATTTTGGAAAGCCTATTGTAGAATAAAGATTAGAGGCTCGGCCATTGGTCGAGCTTTTATTCCTAATCAAATGAAAATTTGTATCTAATGATCCTATGGCGGAAAAAACCATGACGCCATACCAATACGTTCACAACAACCCTATTATGTTTACAGACCCGACCGGAATGAGTGGAGAGCATATAGGTATAGGAAACATTATGAATAATAAAGAGCATGCTAGCGCTTTTATGCAATTTGCTACAACAAAAGAGGGGAAACAGTTTTTAGATAAATATGCATCTAAGGGACAAGAGTTTTCATATAATGGAAATGTTTTCTATAGAGCAGAAAGCAATGGAGAATATCATGATAAGGGTATTAACTTAAATTATAGTATTGGAAAAGAGATGTCAAGAAGTGAAGCAGGTACTAATCTAACAGAAAGTGGTTTAGATATAAATATAGTTTTATCTCAAAAGGGTATTGGATTAAGAACTGATAATGCATTTGGTCCAAAAACTCAGTCAGACCAAAATAAGACAATTTTTAATCTCCTAAGTGCTATTGCACACGAAAGTTTTATGCATGCTGATAGTAATGCAGCTGATTTTTCTGATGATCGCTTAATGAATAAGTCTAATTTACCACAGCAATACAGAAATAGTGGATCGCAGGCAGATCATTATTATTATAGCCATCAAACAGTAAACAATCCAAATGGTACCACTGCGAAAGCATTTGATGGAAGAGGATTTAATGTTTTAAAGCAAGGTTCTGATAAATTAAAACTAAATCTTCCAAACGTAGCTATTAAGAGGGCTTTATGGACGTTTGATGGTTCTCGCGTAAGGACTATGTCAAATGGTAGTTATACTCGAGGTGTGCATGGAAGCGATGAAAATGGTTATAAAAGATAATTTTAATAATATGAATAAAGTAATTGACAATTTAAAAATACTTTTTATTCTCTTTTCTTTTTGTAGTTGTCAAAACAGTAAAGAAGTAAAAAAAAGCATCACATTTATCGATTGTACTCATGTAAGTAATAATTTAGGTGATGTATACGGATTAATAATTAAACATGATTCCATTTATTCTTGTGTAAGAACAAATACAATAGATAGAAGTGTATTTAAATATTCAGCTTTTGAGAGGAAGTCGAATGATTTTAATAATTTTGTAGATAATTTAACTGAATTAGTAGATAAATATGATCAAACTAAAAATGAGAATGTGATTGATGGAGCAAAATATGTCTTAATTATTAAAAATGATAGTGTTGAAAAAAAATATTATTTGTATAGCGTTTTAATGACAGATAGTTTATTTGATAAAATAAAAATTTTTAAAGATTATTCTAAATTTTCTGATTTTAAACCAATAAATAAATTTGATTTTCCTACTAATGAGATGTGTATTG